>PYIJ01093132.1_pt1 | contig 30507 bp, 22 predicted proteins | sample 3578051 | NCBI WGS metagenome assembly PYIJ01 (sample SAMN08408021, study PRJNA431606) | Marine metagenome isolate SA_KN192-05_S13_5m, whole genome shotgun... | biome: marine; feature: oceanic pelagic zone; material: water; isolation source: surface water sample, 0.2-0.8 um fraction ... | reverse complement strand
CCCTCCAAGGCAAATTTTGATCCATTATAAATCCCTATCCCTGGGAATCCATTTAATCCAGCAATAGAAGTAATGTTTAAAATATGTCCTACTTTTCTAGCTCGCATAAATGGTAATACCGCTTTGATCATAGAAATCGATCCAAATACGTTTACAGCAAATTGCCTTTTAATTTCCTCATCATTGATTTCCTCAATAGCGCCAATCGATCCATAACCTGCATTATTAACCAACACGTCAATCTGACTATCAAAAAATTCCTTTATTAGCAAATGGATTCGCTTTTCAGCCTCCTCCTCCGTAACGTCTAATACGCAACCTTTAATATTTCCTTCAGAGAGGGATTCAAGTGCAGTTACCTCTACTTCTTTGCGAACCGTTCCAATCACTTTGTGTCCATTATCAGCCACCAACTTGGCCAATGCACGTCCAAAACCTTTCGAACAACCTGTAATCAACCAAACTTTTGCGTTCATATAATCATTATTAAACCCACTTTTCATTTAAATAAGGCCTTTTTCAAGAATCCCTTATCTTTTTTCTGGCCTACTAAACCTTTTGTCTTTGACTGAATCTCCTAAAGTAATTTTACTAAAAACATATTCAGCAACCATCGTTTCAGTTTTAAATTTTATATGAGTCGGAAAAGAAAAGCCTTGAAAATTTTTATATTTTACAACCTCACGAATAACATATAGAGGCTGTCCTATTTTTTTTTTAAAAATAGTTTTAACCAACAAAAATGTCTTAATTGAAATAAAATATTCAATCAATAAATCCCCCTGATCTTCAATTATCCAATAATGAGGAACGTGGTTTAAAAAAACAATCCCCTTATTTACTATATCTTCAGCACCATTAAGTGGTGACCCGAAACTAAATATTGCTCGATTTATGAGGGTCTCTTCGGCGGATAACTCCGCTATCGATGATTTTGTCCATTTAGCAATTGTCCAGGACTGAACACCATCCCAAGCCTCTATAAACCTTCTTTTTTGATTGATCATCAAATACTTATCTGGTTTTTTAAAGTAAAAAGTAGCAGGATAAGATCCATGTATACTTAGCCAAATCCCTTTTACTGATAAAGTCTTAATTCCCTCCCAAAACATTTGTTGATGGGCCTCAAAGTGTTTCTCCAAAATATAATTAAGTGAATCTTGTGCCTTTATACTAGTCCCGCCTAACAAAAGAATCAGAGACACGAAAAATAGTTTATTCATAGCGAGAAATACTGTTTTGACCAAAACATTAAACTTAGAACTGTCACAACGAAATAAAAGTTTGAGAAGGTACTGATGATAGGACCTCCACTTCCGTAAGATTTCTCCATCCTCGACCCGTAGCTAGCAAAATTTCTCCATACTCCTCATAGTCATCCCATGGTGATACAAATTGAGGTAATGAATCGGAAAAATGATTAAAATAAGCCCATTGTTTAATCAAATTTCGATCTTTTGAGACCCATACCCAGTAAGCGTTATCAGGGGTAGCCCCTACCTCTTTAAAGGTAAGTTTAAGAACATCACTCAATTCTCCTATTTGCGTCATATCCTCTTTGAGATACGTAAGCGTTACTCCAGTATCCTTTAGCTTGAAGGGCATAAAAAGCCAATAAGAATCATTCATCCAAATTTCCTTACCCTTTGATAAATAAAAAACCACGCTATCCGGATTTGATAATTCAACCCCTCGCTGAAAGACTTTGCCTGTTGATTTATTCAAATCTACCAAAATAACTTGATCAGTTTTATGTATTTCGATACGTACCTTGGCCTTCTGCTTATCCCACAACAAAGACCGTTTACCAAAAAAATTCCATTTTATGTAGCGCGTCTTATCCCAGGCCTCTCGACCCCCCATCGCTGACATTATTCTATCTGCCAAGACGATAGCCAAAGCATCGGAACCCTCTAAATCAAATCCGGGCAATGGATAATTTAAGTCGGCGGTATCAAAGTTATTGAAACCAAATTGCCCTTTTTCACTACAATGCAACCAAAACAAAAAGAAAATAATCCATAAAAAGGAGTTAGTATATTGCAATCTCATTAACTTTTTTTAAGAGGATTTTAATTCTTGCTAGATTTAAACTTATCAAACTTAGATTGTATAACTACATTCGGATATCGGTTGTTTCCTTTATCAACATCAGCCGTTTCTTTATTGGGGTCAATGATTATTCCAACAACCTCTTTCTCTTTTATAAATATTTTAACAACTTCTTTTTCATTTTTTCGCCAAATTTCAGCAGGTAATTTTTCTAACTCTTTGCTCCCATCGGCGTAACTCCACTCAATAATGACCGGCATAACTAGGCCTCCTTTATTTACCAATTTAACTTCATAGAAGTTTTTATCAACAAATTCTTTTTTAATTGCTATATCATTAATTTTATTCATAAACTCTCTATATTCCTTCGCATCCGTATTCTTAAAGACAAAAGTATTTACTTCCTCAGTGAATTTTTTTTGGTCGGCATTCAATGTTTTATCTCCCCCCATGATAAATCGTTTTTCTAATCCCCTTTCCTCAGTCTGCATGCGATAATGCCTCACTTCTTCCACACCAATGTCTACATAATCCGTGGTATAAAACCAACCCCTCCAAAACCAATCCAAATCTATAGCAGAAGCGTCCTCCATAGTTCTGAAAAAATCCGCTGGAGAGGGACTTTTAAAAGCCCATCTTTCCGCATACTTCTTAAAAGCATAATCAAACAATTCAGGTCCCATAACGGTTTCTCTTAGTATAGTTAACGCTGTAGCTGGTTTCGCATAAGCGTTATTCCCTTTTTGAAGGATTTGCTCAGAATTAGTCATAATCGGTCTTTGTAACCCTTGCTCACCACTCATATATGGAATAATATTCTCAGGAGCTCCCCTACCCACAGGAAAATTAGCATCATAATCTTTGGTAGCAATAGACTGAATAAAGCTATCTAATCCTTCATCCATCCAAGTCCATTGCCGCTCATCTGAATTAATGATCATAGGAAAAAAATTATGCCCCACCTCATGAATGATAACCGAAATCATCCTCCACTTAGTCTCATCGGTATAACTACCGACGGCTTTTGGACGCCCAAAGTTGAAAGAAATCATAGGGTACTCCATTCCCAGACTGGCGGTATGCACTGATATCGCTACGGGATAAGGATAGTCGATGGTGTGCCGTGAGTAAGTGATCAGGGCCTGACGTACCGCTCGCGTCGAATGGTCCTCCCAAAGAGGATTTCCCTCCTTGGGGTAATAAGACATCGCCAGTGATTTTTTCCCATTCAAACCTACAGCCATGGCATCCCAAATATATTTTCTAGATGCTGCAAAAGCAAAGTCTCTTACGCTATCTGCCCTAAAAACCCAAGTAACTTGACCAGGCCTTTTTTGCTGCTCCTTTTGAAGGACCTCATCCTGGGTCACTATAATCACTGGATCTACAAAGGACTGTTTTGCTTTTTTAAATCTCGACTGTTCCACTGGAGTCAATACATCTTTGGGATTTTGCAATGTTCCAGTGGCTCCTACAACAAAATCTTCAGGAACGGTTATGGAAACTTCAAAATTTCCAAAGCTCAAGGCAAATTCTCCTTGTCCGAGAAATTGTTTATTTTGCCAACCTTCCACGTCATCGTAAACAGCCATTCTAGGATAAAACTGCGCGATAGTATAAGAATAATTATCATCCGTTGGAAAATATTCGTAACCCGAGCGTCCCCACAAACTCATACGATCATTTATACTATAATGCCAATCAACCTGAAAACTCATTTGATCCCCTGGCCTCAAAGGCTGCTTCAAATTAATTCTCATCATAGTCTTATTGATAAAATAAGGAAGGTCATGGCCAGCTTCATCTAAAACTTTATCAATTTGGAATCCCCCTTCAAAATTATTTTGGATAGTAAATAACTCTTTCGAACTAAGGGAGTCCTTCATCAAATTAGTCGTCACTAAAGGTGTTTCTGAACTTTGAGCTCGAAAATTTTGATCTAACTGCAACCATAAATAGTCTAATGGATCAGGTGACTGGTTAAAATAAGTAATAACCTCCGTACCATTAATTTCTTGTTCCAAATCGTCCAGTATAACCTCAATTTTATAATCAGCGCGTTGCTGCCAATAATCCTTTCCAGGAGCCCCTGACGCGGTTCTATAGGTATTTGGTGTAGGTAATTTCGGCCCTAATTGCTCAAATTTTTGGCCCCATTTTCCATATGACTGACCCAATGCTGCCAGGATAGGTAAAAATAACGCTCCTAAAATTAAAAAACTTTTACTCATCATATTTTCAATTCAAAATAAATAATTGGTCTCCAAAATAAGTGTTAAAGAAATACCAAGAATGATGGAAGAAATAATCATTTTCCAATCCCTACGATCCACTCTAAAAAAATCAACAAAAACAGTACTTAAAATTAAAAAAGCCATCATAATAAACATTTGCCCAATTTCAAGTCCGACATTAAATGCGAACAAGGGCTTTAAAATATTTTGCTCACTCCCCAATAAAACTTTCAAATAACTGGAAAAGCCTAAACCGTGTATAGTACCAAAAAATCCTGCATAAAAATAATTGGTATATCTTTTTCGCTGCGTAGCATCAAATCGAAGTCGATCTCTAGTGAATAAATTAGATAATGCTGTAATTAAAATAGTCAAGGGAATTAAGAATTCTATTAACTTAACATCGTACTTGATCAACTCTAATGTTGCCAATGCCAGTGTTATGCTATGACCAATAGTAAAGGCGGTAATTAAAACTAAAACCTTTCGCCAATCGTTAAGCAAGTAAATCGCTGAAATAGCCATAACAAATAGCATGTGATCATATCCTGAAAAATCTAATATGTGGAATAATCCTAAATCAATATATAATCTAAACTCTGACATTATATTTACATTAAATTAATTCTTACTCATGTTTCTGTGGTTTGTTCTTGCAAAATTATATCTTTTACATCCATTTCATGTAAGCATTTGTGATGTCACCTATGATTCTAATGATAAACACCTAAAAATCAGTGTTCGCCTGTTTGCAGATGATTTGGAAATTGGGCTTTCTGATTACACAAACACGCCCGATCTAGACATTTCAGAATTAGACTCCACCAAACTAAATATTTTATTAAACACATACCTTTTAGAAAACCTGCATTTTACGATTAACAAAAAAAAACTCCCTATTCATTATCTAGGTAGCCAAAAAGAGGATAATGGTATCTGGTGTTTTCTGGAGAATGAAAACTTAAGCCCCTTTAATGAAATCTCTATCTTTAACAGCTTATTGATTAATTTCTTTGGTGATCAAGAAAATTTAGTACATTTCCGAAAAAATAAAACAGTCAAAAGCCTCAGGTTAAATCAAAAAAATAAAACCGGTACAATTAATTGGAATCCATAAAAGGGAAACTTCTCATTTGATTCCAATTATTTGATTGGTATTTAAGTAAGGTGATTTCATTAACGAAAAACGATCTTTCGTATTTTTGATATTTAAACGCATCCCACGCATCAAAAAAATTTGCCTTTCTAAAATTCCTAAAAGAGATGGTTATATGAGGTTGAAAACCAAAATTTCTATATTCCCCATTGTAAACATGCCTTTTTCTCATTTCTCCAAGCACTTGATCTCTTAACATTCTTAACAAATTGTTTTCAACAACATTTACATATATCACACGAGGCTCAAAAGAACCGAAATTTTGAAGAACTACTTCAAATGACCTCATAGCCGTTGTAATATCATTTAATACTCGATAAAGCTCCCCTTCGTGCGTGCTGTTCCATTTGAAAGGCATATGCAACGTGATATGAGCTGGACACTTAAATGCATGACATGCAAAATATCTTTCTGCCATGATTTTTTAAAATTGTATACCTCCTTCCGAATATCCAGAGGTAGTACCACTGCAATAAAATAACGCTCTTTCAAAATTGATTTTAAATATATTTACTTGTCATTTTAGTTAAAGAAACCTATTACTAATTAAAATAAAAATATTATGAAAAATATTTGGATCACAGTACTGTTGATGGGAGTACTTCTAAACGTGATAGCACAAAGAAAAAAAACATTTAATAAAATAATTCCCCCACTTTCAAAAGAAGTTTCTGTATCCAATTTTACCAAAAATATGCATCGAGCGGAGGGTTACTTCCCCTCTTTCTACGATGCCTCTAATGACAAATTATACATTGCGGTAGACCTTAAAACCCCAGAGTTCTTATATGTTAACAGTTTATCCGCGGGGGTTGGTTCCAATGACCTCGGTCTGGATCGGGGGAAGCTTGGTGGGAGGAAAGTCGTTCACTTTAAAAAATTTGGACAGAAATTAATGCTGATTCAACCAAATCAAGACTATCGTGCCATCAGTAATAATCCTTATGAAATTAACTCGGTTAAGGAAGCTTTCGCCTCATCTATTTTATGGGGATTTCCTATCATAGCACAAACGGGAACCCTTTGTCTCATTGAATTAAATAATTTTCTGTTACAAGATAGTCAAGGAATTGCTCAGACCCTGTCAAAGACCAAACAGGGCGAATTCAAAATCGATATATCTCGATCTGCCTTGTATTTCCCTAATGTTCTCAATTTCCCCAAAAATTCTGAATATGAAGTAATTCAAACCTACACTGGACAGGCTTCGGGCAATTGGATACGATCAGTCGTCCCCAGTCCCGATGCTATCACCGTGCGAGTACATCATTCTTTCATCGAACTTCCCGATGACAATTATCAACCAAGAATTTATGACCCCCGAAGTGGTTTTTACGCGAGCTCCTATCGAGATTATGCCACTCCTGTAGCTTCATCTCTTGTAAAACGATTTATTAATAGGCATCGCCTTCAGAAAAAAAATCCTGAATTGGCCAAATCTGAACCCATAAAACCTATCATATACTACCTTGATCGAGGTGCACCTGAACCCATTCGATCTGCCTTGATAGAAGGAGCCAAATGGTGGAATCAAGCCTTTGAAGCTGCTGGATTCATCAATGCCTTTGAAATCAAATTACTCCCTGAGGAGGCTCATCCTTGGGACATTCGCTATAATATGATACAATGGGTACATCGGTCCACCCGAGGATGGTCCTACGGATCCTCTATTATTGATCCTCGAACGGGAGAAATAATTAAAGGCCAAGTAAGCCTGGGTTCGTTAAGGGTTCGACAGGACTTTCTAATTGCACAAGGCCTATTAAACATGTATGATGATGATATAAATCCCCTAATGACCCTTGCCGAATCACGACTCAAACAACTGGCTGCGCATGAAGTAGGTCATACCCTCGGGTTAGTTCATAATTATGCCGCCAGTAGTAACAACCGCGCTTCTGTTATGGACTATCCACATCCACTAGTTAAATTAGATAATAGCGGGGAAATTGATTTATCCGAAGCATATGATGTCAACATTGGTGAGTGGGACATTGCTGCCATCAAATATGGGTACACACAATATGCTGAAGATATCGATACTGATGCCGCTCTGAAAACCTTGCTTGAGGAAACGCACAAAAAAGGTCTCCGCTTTATTTCAGACCGAGATGCCAGAGCTGCCGATGGTGCACATCCCACAGCACATCTTTGGGATGAAGGTAATGGGGCCGCAAATGAGCTGGTCCGTATGATGATGGTTAGAGAAAAAATACTCAAGAACCTATCTGAAAACAGTCTTCCTCTTGGGGCTCCATACTCCTCATTGGAAGAGATTTTAGTTCCTATGTATCTTTTTCACAGGTACCAGATAGAAGCCGCCTCCAAGGTCGTCGGTGGCTTAGATTATAGCTACTCGTTAAAAGGTGATCATCAATTAAAGACAGCAATGATCCAGCCAAAAGCACAATGGAAAGCTTTGGAAGCCCTAATTCAAACTGTACAACCGAAAGCTTTGATGCTTTCAAAAACCTTACTGAACAAAATCCCGCCAAAAGTACCAGGATATTACAGAAGTCGGGAATCTTTTGGTAGTAAAATGGGACCTGTTTTCGACTATTATACCGCCATAGAAACCGTAAGTGAAATGTCATTATCTTTTTTATTACATCCACATAGGGCCAATCGCTTGGTCATGTACCATGACTTAGATATCCAGCAGCCTGGACTTGCTCCAATCATCCATCGTCTTCTTGACAGCACTTGGTACTCTCCCCATTCTAATGCGGAATCACGCGCCATTCAACGTATTGTTGAAAGAAAAATTCTTGATAAATTAATATTGCTTTACATTCACAAAGGATCTCAAACGGATGTTAAATCCATTAGTTATGCGTTTATTATTGAGCTCTTAGATTATTGCAAAAGCATGAAAAATAGCGTTTTCGAAGATGCGGCGCATTATAAAAGCATGGCAAATCTAATTACCTTTTGGTTAGAAAATCCTAACGATATTAAACCCCTTGAGACACTCAAGGCTCCTGATGGATCTCCCATTGGTAATGATGCTGAATTTTTACAATATTGTAGCTTCGATGATTAATGATTTTTTAATAAGTCCCCCTCATTTTTTTCATTTTACAAGATAGCATCATCCTCTCCATAAAAGACATGTATTCCACATAAATCAAAATCATGATCTCCGTTCTTATTTTAGTTACAATGACACAAGAATTAGAATGAGAAAGCTAAAAACGAAACTCCCTGAAAAACACAATTATTTGACTAATTTAAGAAATACTTGCACTGGATATTAAGAGATAGATTATATTCATTATTTTCCAAAATATAATATCGATTCATATAAAAACTATTAATTATTTTAGCTCCAACAGATACTTTTTGAAAGCGTCTTTGAAATTTAAGCCCTAAACTGAACTCATTTTGGTGCCGATTATAAAGCTCCTGTTGGCCACTCCCATGATCCATTTCTAAGAAATAATCATCATCAAACCTAATAGCTTGAAAATCGATTCCTAAAAGGCTTTTTTGATCATAGAGGCTTAACCCCAGAAACTGGCTCATTGAGCCCCCACCAATCCCCGCTCCCAACAATTGCCCTTGATGAGTATAACCTTGATCTACCAATATATGTTGATAATATGGTGGATTCGCTCGATACAACCAGCTTTGATTTCTGACTAAATTACTGTGCTCCATCATGAAGTACAAAACTTTTCCTCTAGGAAGATCAAATGCTTTTTCAAGGCCGAGGGTATAGGCTCTGGCATGCTCTGGTTCGGTAATAATTCGAATAAAATCTCCACTAAAATCGTTCTTTGCCCATTCCAAATAAATCCTCAAATCAGCCTCCGTAAACTTCCAATCTACAAATAATGAGGCCATTTGATCAAAAGAATCTTTAACCAAAATGGAATCATGATTGATCCCTTGATCAAAAATCCAAAATAAAGCAGATAGGTCTAAAGGAGTAAAATGCTTATTTTGTTTATATAATACTTTGTTAAAACCTAATACTAAATCCGGTAAAAAAGGAGGACTATAACCGACTGTCATTCCTGTAAAGAATAGCGTATTGTTTTCTGAAAAAGTATCAAAATACTTAGACTCAAACAATTGACCAAAAACCACTTTAGTTTCAAAAATTCCCAATTCCATGTTTTTCAAACGAAGTGATACCGGTCGGGAAGTTCCTAAGTCTAAACTAGGAAAACCCCCTGCATTACGACTTAAAATAATTGGATTTATAATCGCTGGACCTAATTTAAAGTTTTGAGTCCCAAAACCGACAGTGAAAAAGCTGTCATAATATCTGAGCTCTGATTGACCTAAATGAAAATTCCCAAACGCTTTCTTCCCGTACTGTTGAACCCAATCGATTCGATAAGAGACAGAAGCCTTATTGGCAAATTGATAAGAAAAAGGACTGACGTCTTTTTTTATTTGAGGTGCAAGCCTAAAAGAAAGATTTTGAGAATAAAAAATATTGGGTAAAAAAGTTAATGAAAACCTTCCTTTTTTCAAACGCATCCCTACGTTGACCTCCTGAGTGAGGCCTCGGCCCAGCCACGAGGGGCCGTCATTATAACCTCGAGGGTAAGCCGAATTAATATGCGTTTTGAGCCCTAAATCTAAAAGAATCAGACCTTCCTTAACATCCATCTTTGAAGAAAATCGATCCCATAAAGACCATTCCAAAGAATCAACAAATGGGTCAATAGTCGGATCGTAGCCCAAATGATTTATTTGACGATTTTTAAGTGATAATAATTGAACATATTCATTCTCCAAATCTCCAGGTAAATCCATTTGGGCCTTAATTAAATGGATACTGAAGATCAAAAATATTGAAACAAAAAAAAGCTTGTGCATCAGTCTATTATTCATCTCCTCTTATTTTTCAATATCTAAATAAATTTTAATAAGGACTAATTAAAATTTTAAAGATATTTAAGCCCTATTATTAGCAGTAAATTTAACATTTAAAATAGGAGTAGAAATAAAAACTTCAGTAGAAACCTCTGTTTTCATATCAAGTCATGTTTAAATTAGCTTTTCGTTGAATCTCTTGCATTCTTTCTCAACTTTCCACCCTTTAAATTTTACAAAATGATTACTATTCTACTAATGAACTACAAACGCCGAGAGAATCTAAATGACATCATCTTGGCCCTAAAATCTCAAACCATCCCCTGTGAAATCTTCGTTTGGAATAATGCGCCCGAACCTTTTATTCATAATGATGTGGATTGGATTGTAAATTCATCAAATAACTCCGGCTGTTGGCCAAGGTGGTACATGGGTACTTTTGCTAAAAATGATTATATCTTGTCGCACGACGACGACTTATTAATCACAAAAGCAGATGCTTTAGAGGTTTTAGTTAAAGAATACAATGAAAAAGGTCATAATGGCATGGCTATCGGACCGTATGGTGTAATTCTGGGAAAAAATAATCATTACTTCCCAAAAAATATCCTTTCTAAAGGACTGCAAAAACTAGGTTCAATCGGGATTCCTAAACATCTTGATTTCCCCAGAAAAAATATAAAAGTAGACGTTATTAAAGGACGCATGCTGTTAATAAAAAAAACTGATTTGAATAAAATTTCTACTCTTCCTAATGGTCCAAATTCCTTTATTTTTTGTGACGATATTGTCATCAGTGCTCAACTAGCAAATGGTACCTTAGGTCATCACCTTGTCACCAATAAACTAAATGGAAAGATAATAGATATTGAAGATAAAGTAAGCGACACTGGATTGTGGAAAAGCCATCCTAATTGGAAAGAATTGCGCAATGAAACCGCACAATTCCATTTCAAACAAAAAAATTAAAAAATTGATTAGCTATAATAATTTCAAAAGTCCACTTTTATAGCTCCTTAATTTTTCGTTAACCCACTCTATACTTTCATCTTTGGTTTTATTTAAAAACAAATTTTTCATGATTACACTACGAGTTTGTATATCAGATTGCGTAATATGAAAAGCAAAACTGCCATAACCAATGAAACGATAAAACCAATGATACTTGGCACAATACTTCCTTGAAATAAGTTTTTGGCTATTGTAGAACTTGGGTTGCACATAGGTCCAATATACCCCTTGGTTTCGCGGGTGTCTTTCAGCCAAATGTCTCCCCTCCTCCCTAGAGGCCCTTATCCACTCATCCACTATTCTCTTACTCTCCAGAGACCTTCTCAACATTATAAAACCCGCATTTGGCTTTCTCCATTTAAAAATATGTGTGTCTTGTGGCATGAGAATTTGAATATTCGAGGGTACCTTTTCAATAAAAAAGTCTAAAGGAATCTCTCTATTCATCAAGATAAGGTCTGCATCAAAAAGTACAATCCATTCTGATTCACTCGATAAAAGAGCCTGTCTAATCATTTCTATCTTGGTCCAATTCACATGCATATCTTCGACCAACTTTGAGCGCTGAACTGAATAACTGTAGCGGTGATTTTTCGCATATTCATGAACAGATGCTAAGCCATATTGGGCATACTCATCGATGTTTGGGGTAATCAATTGGTATATATCAAATTTAGATTTCACTTTTCCTTAATAAGCTCGTAAAGTTCCCATTTTTGTCCAAAGATTTAATTGCAAAAACAGATCAATATAAACAATTCGTAAGGGGTGCTTTTTAACTTTTTTCAAAAGACTTCATTTCTCCATCTTCGTTCATAAACATGATCCCCTCACGTAAACCAAAACTACCATTATTTGCCCTTAATATCTGTTTTTTAATATTTGCTTTGGAACGAGCTTTGTTCCAACGCTCCATCTTTCGAAAAGACATTTGTAACGGTTTGTATTTCTCATGCTTGATTGCCTTGCTGTATAATTTATCATTACATTCTATTCTCTTAACTCCCATTTTCAAAGCCCTTAACATGAGATCGTTATCTTGGAATCCCATCTCCATTAACCCTTCATCATATCCACCAAGATCCTGAAAAGTCTTTTGATAAAACGACATCCTGCCATACGACCCGTCTCTCCTAATCCTGCTAAATTGCCAAAGCATTAAATTACTCTCTTCTCTTAAATACTGATCCAAGACAAATTTCCCTCCATCTCTACCGGTGAAATTATCACAATCCAAATTGGTTAATATATGCCCTTTCGCCACATAATGAGCAGTGTTTTTTGCCAAAGGTGCCGACCAACCTTCCATTTTAGCCCTAAAATATTTGAGATATCCCTGTTGAATTTCTTTTAAAAAATTTTCTTTTACCCAATGTAGCACATCCTCAGATTCGTGAAAATCCATCAATACAAACTCAATATTCATTCGATTCTCTAGATTATCCTCTAAATTTTGAAATAAAGTTTTTTGGAGATACTCAAATCTATTTTTGTGGGTAATACAAAAACTTAGTTTCAACCTTTGATCAGCTAATATTTTAATCGGTGCCCTCAAAAATGGTCCTTTGCCTGGTTTTGTCGGTATACCTAACCAATTATGCAAGAAAGTTCTCAATAGATTATTACTTTATAGTTGTCGAGAAAACCTTTCCCTCAGAAAACTCAATAATTCGATCAGCAACATCATAATAATTGCTATCATGACTGATTACAATAATGGTTTTCCCTTTTTTTCGTAGTTCAGGTATAATTTTTCGATAATATTTTTTCTTAAAATAAAGGTCTTGATTCGCCGCCCATTCATCAAACAATATTACTGGTTTATCTTCTAAAATAGTTCTTAATAAATTAAGTCTTCCTCTTTGACCAAAAGATAAATTTACATCTAATAACATCATCCGATCTAATGAAATCTTGTCTTCCAAATCCAACATTTGAGTGAGCTTTTTGGCATTCAACCACATAGGTGAATCTTTGAGATAAGTGAGATCGTCAAAGACATAAGAATCCGCAAATATGGCAGAATAAATGTTTCTGTAACTTGATACCAAATCAGAGGTTATGGGTTGATTTCCGAAAATTATCTGCCCTTTTTCAGGTGCATAGAGCCCTGTAAGTAATTTTGAAAATGTGGTTTTCCCAGTCCCATTTCCTCCGGAAATAAATAAAACCTCATTTTTAAAGATTTTTAAACTGATTGGACCAACAGTGAAAACAGGTTTATTTGATCGATAACTATAGGCCACATTTTCTAATGCTATTAAGCACTCCTTATTTGGAATGCTTTTTTCAAGATCATCAATCAAAGTCGAAAAAGTATTCTCTTCTTGGTGTAATGAGAATTTTCCTAATTCAAGGCCCAATTCATTAATTTTTTCTACTGCAACTTTCATTCTTTTTAACCCACTAAAAAAACTTATTAAAACAATCATAGAAGGTAAAATAAAAAGCATCAAAGTAAAAAATTTAATAAATACATCTTCTGAAAACCAAGAAATATTTTCCGCAAACATTACTAGACCCGCAATAGCCATAATGGCAATCCATTCGGGTGACTTTATCAAAAATAGATTGATATCATTAAGTGTAATATTTTGTTGAGCATATCCATTACTCTTAGGGGCAATAGAGCGCTCAATATAGCTATCGTGATGCTTTTTATTGAGAACCAATTCTTTTATCCCAGTTACCATGCCTTGTATATTGGAATAAATACTCAAATTAAATTCCTTCGCTTTCCTTTCTTCAACATGAACCCTTCCTAAAAAACTGAAATTAATGACCAGGATTAAACCCAAAAGTAACATTATGAATAGAGATATCTGCCATGACAGCCAAAGCATATACACGAGAATTCCAAAAATTTTTAAACTAGAAATAATTGCTTCTGGAAGTAACTTGACAAAATGGGTCAAGGTATTGACATCAGCAGTAAGTATGGGAGCCATTTTTGTCGCCTTTCTTTCTATGGTTTCAAATGACGTCTTCATCACTTTTCGGCTCAGCTCAACCCTTAAAGAATGTATTTGTGTTTCAAAAAGACGATTCATATGCTGACCCGAAAAAATTGAAAGGCCCACTGAAAAAGTAATCAATACCACAACAGAGAGTATGTTTTCCATATTATTCTCTGCAGTGAGCGTATCATGAACCACCTTAATGCCATATGCATATGATATAGCTGAAACCCCTCCTGCTAATAATAAAGAGGTGAATTGCCGCCATTTATCTCCAATAAGCGCACGAATAACTTCCATTCTATATCTCTTTCTCTAAACGTGAAGTTAATAGAATTTGACCTGCCTTCGATTTCTGAGTTGTTATTCTGTTAATCATCTTATTAATAAAAAAATCCCCTAATAATTGCTCCTTCAAATATTTCCCCACTTTTTTAAAAGGCATTGCAATTTTTCCTTACTATACTCTTTCTAACCCTCCACATAAAATTCAATAATTGCTGTTAACTTGAAATTATTGGTGAGCAGGTTTCAATAAATCATTGATGGTCTTTACTGGATTAAAAGTCTGTAATGGTACTTCCACAAAAACTGTGTGCCAATATGCCATCGCACCGTTCCATAATCCAGGCAATTCTTGAGCTTTAAGGTTTCTTCCTCCTTGAGACTTTTGAGTAATTATTCCTGCACTTAAATCTCGAAACTTCAGCAAATCAAATTTTTCATTTTTATAACTTTGTACACCACAAACAATATCAACAGGATTAAAATGAGTCGCTTTTTCAAAAATCTGCTTTTGATCCAATGCACTAAAATTTACCTGGGGACTCTCCACTATTTGTAAAGACATGTCTTGATCTTTACCAGTCCAAAAAGGACCTCCCCCGGGTTCTCCTTGATTTTTTACCATCCCACAAACCCTAATGGGGCGATTCAAATGATTTAATAATTTCAACCTATCAAGATCCTCTGACGAATCAAACCCCAGTTCATCTCGAACCCATTGATTTATCTCCTTCATCCTTTTTTTAGAGCACTTTAGCTCCAATTCATAAATAGCTGAAAACACTTTATCTTGAATCTCAAATAATTTACCCGCCAATATTTTTTTATATTCTATGGTTTCTGAGTTCGCCCTTTCAATGGAAATATTATCGATGTTCTTTAAAAAAATAAGGTCAGCATCAATTTCATTAAGATTCTCGATCAAAGCCCCATGACCTGCTGGTCGAAAAAGTAAAGACCTATCTTCATTCTTGATGGGTCTATTATTCAAATCTACTGCAATCGTATCTGTTGATTTTTTTTGCTCACTAATCGAGATATCAAGGGTTTTGCCGTAAGATTTTTCATAAAACTCACGGACTTCATTTAAATGCTTATTAAAAGCCTCCTTATGATCCGAGGTAATGGTAAAATGAATATGTACGCGGCCATTCAAATCCGCACAATACAAACATCCCTCAACAAGATGTTCTTCTAATGATGTACGTATTTGCTCTGGATAAGTATGAAACTTTATGAGTGCTTTAGGTAGTTGGCCGTAATTTAAACCTTCTTTATGTAATAATTCCCTAATTACCACTTTGGGTCTTTCCGGTGAAAGGCCCTTTTCGTTGAGAGACACCATAAGCATTTCATAAAAAGGGAATTTTGACAAATTATTTAAAAAATGATCTACTTCCTTAGTAATGAGATTGTTCTCATTCTCCTCAATTTGCTCTGAATTAACAGCTGCAAGAAATTGAAAAAGACCCTTAAACATACGAGTTGCTGCACCTGACGCTGGAACAAATTTTACTTTTTTCTTTGCCTTTCCACGTTGTTCATAAAGTATAAGTAATTCTTTTTTTTTTTTCATATTCAACCGAATAATTCCCTCTGACACTTTAGCCGGTTTTATCAATTTTGTAAATGGAAATCCTTTTTGAAAATTCTTTAATTGTTTCTCCAATATTGGGGAATTTACACCTTTGATCGATAGCTTTTCCTTTTTTGAAATCTCCATTATCGTTTTTACCTCAAAAATATGAGATTATCGTTTTTTTTCCACCTTGTACAAGCCTTATTTACTTTTTCCCCTTAAATTCAAAAATTTTTTGTGCTTTTTTTCGCTTTCAATCGCTAAAAATTTTTTTGAAAATGGAAAGTTTTAGCTTTGTCGACGAGTTTTAAAATTAAGAAATGAAATTAAAAGAAGTCATCTCACTTTTTGAAAATGACCCTATGCTTAATCTTCTTTTAGCAAAGATTAACGAACCAGAAATAAATATCAAACTTAAAGGATTGGTAGGCAGTTCGGATGCTCTAACCCTGCTGATTACCTCAGGAAAAATTGATAACCCGCTACTAGTCATTATGCATGACAAAGAAGATGCCAGTTTACTTATAAACGACTTAGACAATCTAAAAAATTCAAAAATCGCTTCCTTTTTTCCTACTTCTTATAAAAGACCCTATCAACCAGAATCCATAGATAACGCCAATATTCTTCAACGTTCTGAAACCTTGACACGGATACTTAATGAAGAAACCAAAATTATCGTAACCTATCCAGAGGCTCTTGCAGAAAAAGTGGTCAATAAACGAGCACTACTTCAAAACGTCTTTAATGCAAATATCGGAGAACTTGTTGATATCCCTTTTTTGTCAGAACTATTCTCAACTTTTGGTTTTCAATGTACAGATTTCGTCTATGAACCTGGACAGTTCGCAGTGCGGGGAGGCATCATTGACGTATTCTCATACAGTTCGGAATCTCCAATTCGCATCGAACTATTTGGGGATGAAATTGAAAGCATTCGTTCATTTGACCCAGAAACTCAATTATCTAAAAAATCGCTTCAGAGGGCTTCCATAATGCCCAATACACATACCCTACTATTGAAAGAAGAGCGTATTTCTTTGTTAGAATATTTGTCAGAAAACACCTTGGTTTGGATTAAAGATTTGAGAGAAACTCAAGACATCATAGCCAAAGCATTTGAAAAAGCCGTAAACTCATTCCAAAACATTCTCTCGATAAGTAACAACACTCAAGTCGTTCAGTCCCCTTCTTTGCTTTACGAAACCTCTAAATCTTTTACCTCCAATTTAAAAAAACGAAAAACAATAGAATTTGGTAAACGCTCTTTTTTATCCCCAACCTTTAAAATAGATTTTCAAAACAAACCACAACCTTTATTTCACAAAAACTTCGAATTTCTAGCAAATTATCTTAGCAAATTGCAACATGAAGGATTTAACATTTTTATCTTTTCCAATTCCGAAAAACAACTTGAACGATTAACAACCATTTTTGAGGAAATAGATCCTTCTTTATCCTTTACAGGAATTGCGGGTAATCTCAACACAGGATTTATTTCGACCTTTTCAAAAATTGCATGCTTCACGGATCATCAAATCTTTAATCGGATACATCGTGCCAATCAGCAACCCAAATTCAACAAAAAAAAGGCCCTTACCCTGAAAGAGCTCAAATCATTGCAAACGGGTGATTATGTTGTACATATTGACCACGGTATTGCTCGATTTGCCGGTTTAGATAAAGTCTTACGGAACGGGAATCAACAAGAGGTCGTTCGTTTAGTGTACAGAGATGATGATTTACTATACGTAAGTGTCCATGCTTTACATAAAATTTCTAAGTATGCAGGTAAAGAAGGCGGGCCTACTACTACTAGCAAACTGGGTTCAAAAGATTGGGAAACAAAAAAAAATCGTGTAAAAAGCAAAATAAAAAGCATTGCTAAAGAGTTGATCACTTTGTATGCCAAAAGGAAAACGGCTCCTGGCTTCGCTTTTCCTAAGGACACTTTTTTACAAGCTGAATTAGAATCTAGCTTTTTCTATCAAGATACTCCTGATCAACTTTCCGCCACAGCAGATATCAAAGCAGATATGGAGCGGTTACATCCTATGGATCGTCTGATCTGTGGAGACGTTGGTTTCGGAAAAACAGAAGTAGCCATTCGGGCAGCCTTCAAAGCCGTAAACGCCAATAAACAGGTCGCAATTTTGGTTCCTACCACAATTTTAGCTCTCCAACATTATCAAACCTTTTCCGATCGTCTTCAGGATTTCCCGATCACCATTGAATTTATAAATCGATTTAAAACTGCAAAAGAAATTACAACCATTAAAAAAAAGTTAAATGATGGTCACATAGATATTCTTATTGGTACACATCGTGTGGTAAATAAAGATATAATTTTTAAAGATCTTGGGCTCATGATTATTGATGAGGAACAAAAGTTTGGAGTTAAAATTAAAGAACAATTGAAAAAATTACGAGTTAATGTTGATGCAATAACTTTAACCGCAACACCTATTCCAAGAACACTCCATTTTTCTCTCATGGGCGCTAGAGACTTATCTATCATCGCCACTCCACCTCCAAACAGAGTTCCGGTAACTACAGAAATCTGTGAATTTGGAGAGGAAGTAATTAGAGATGCTATTCACCATGAACTTCGAAGGAAGGGCCAAGTCTTCTTTGTTCACAACCGAATTGGAGACATTGAAAGTTTAGCTAATCTTATCTATAAGCTTGTTCCTGATACTCGCATTGCCATTGCACATGGCCAAATGACGGGTCCTAAGCTAGAGCAAGTGATGGTCAAGTTTATAAATGGCTCGTATGATGTTTTGATCTCAACCAACATTATTGAATCTGGATTGGACATTCCAAATGCCAATACTATAATAATTAATAAAGCTCATATGTTTGGCCTATCTGATCTTCATCAAATGCGAGGCAGAGTGGGTCGGTCAAATACCAAAGCCTACTGTTATTTATTAACACCACCAAACGCAACGATCTCTTCTGATGCCAGGAAACGCTTAATTGCTCTTGATGAATTCTCCGATTTGGGTGATGGTTTTAAGGTGGCCATGCGAGATTTAGATATCCGCGGAGCTGGTAATCTTCTGGGAAGTGAGCAAAGTGGATTTATAAATGATCTTGGTTTTGAGATGTATCATAAAATCCTTGATGATGCCGTTCTTGAGCTAAAAGAAAATGAATTCAAAGAATTATTTCAGCACGATTTATCTCATGAAAAAGTTCTAAATTCATTTATCAATGATTGTATTCTAGAGACCGATTTGGAAATACTTATTCCTCAAAATTATATCAATGACACTTCTGAAAGGCTTAGATTATACAATGACCTAGACAATGTACAAACAGATGACGCCTTGCTAGCCCTTGAAGACAATACAAAAGATCGATTTGGTACATTACCTGAACCAGTAAATGAGTTGATCAAGTCCGTAAGATTGCGATGGCTTGGACGTGATTTTGGATTAGACAAAATTGTTCTCAAAAAAAGTTTAATGAATTTACATATTTTGGAAGATAAAAAAGATAATTATTTTCTATCTCCAGCTTTTAAAAGTCTCATTCAGTTTACCCAAAATCATCCTAAAAGATGCAAAATCAAAGAACAAAAGGAAAAATTAATTATTTCTATAAATAAAATTGAATCCCTTGATGATTCTTTTCGTATTTTTTCGCATTTTAAGAAGGATTAAGATTTTAAACCAGATTTACTTCATTTTTTGGCTTTTTCAAAGGAAGAAAACGCTTTTTCATTTTCCATTTCGAAAAATAATATAAATTTTAATTACATTAGCGTTATTAATTTAAAGAATAGTCAACTAGTCTTATGAAAAATACTTACAATATGGTAAAATCTTCGATTTATATCATAACAATAGTACCAATCTTGACCTCTTGTCTTTTTGGAGGGGGTAATCCCAATAGTTCCAACCCTGGAAATGCTAGCACTGTAACGGGATTAGAATGGAACGTAGATGAGGAAGAAGGTGGCAGCTTTCAGGTCAGTGACTATGCTGGTATGCCCGTGGGTCCGAATCTGGTGTTCATAGAAGGTGGTAGAACCGTATTGGGATCTGTTGAGGAGGACGTAATATGGTCAAGAGACAATATTGAACGTTCTGTTACCGTTGCATCTTTCTACATGGATGAAACTGAAATAACCAACATCAATTGGCTTGAATATGAGCATTACATACGTATTGACTCCGAAGAAGTTTATTGGCGAGGCCAATTACCTGACACCACTGTATGGTCTCGGGATCTAGCCTTCAATGATCCTTATGTCTCACATTATTACCGGTATCCTGGATTCAGATTCTTCCCAGTAGTCGGAGTTAATTGGCGTCAGGCTGTTAACTATTGTGCTTGGCGTACGGAAGTAGTAAATTACAAATTAGCAACTGACGCCGGTTTTTTTGAAGAAAGTGAAGACGATGCTTTCGCAGAAGACGATGCCTTTGCAGAGGAGGATGACCTAGCAGAAGATGATGGAGAAGGTGCTAATGCACTAAACAGAGGCTCTCGAGTGCCTATTGAGAGCGGAATTATACTGCCTGATTATCGTCTCCCAACAGAAGCAGAATGGGAGTACGCTGCCCAAGCTCTTATTGGAACCCAATGGTTAGATGAGACACAAACAAACAGTAGAATATACCCCTGGGATGGTCATGCTCTTAGAAATCCGTATGGTAAATCACTTGGCTATATGTTAGCAAACTACAAAAGAGGTCGAGGTGATTATGCTGGTATTGCTGGAAAGCTTAATGATGGATCTATGATTACCGATTATGTTTACAATTATCCACCAAATGATTACGGTTTATATAATATGGCTGGTAATGTTAACGAATGGGTTCAAGATGTATATCGTCCATTGTCATTTCAGGACATGGCTGACCTAAATCCCGCAAGACGTGATGCACTCTTAGATGAAGAAGATGGTTACGACGGAGCTTATAACTTCATTGGGAACGAAAAAGCTTATGAAACCGAAGAGGAAGCCATTAATGCAGGTGTCCCCAGATCACAATACAACATTGACAACCCTCCAATGAAAAGAATGAGAGTATTCAAAGGGGGTTCTTGGACAGATGTAGCATATTGGTTATCTCCTGGAACTAGACGTGCTATGTTCGAAGATTCTTCTACAGCAGCCATTGGCTTCAGATGTGCCATGATCCATGCCGGATCAAATTATTAAAATAATTAATTTAGAAAAGCAATCTGTTAAACAAATGAATCGCTTTTTTAATACCCAAATTTTTATATCTAAATACTGATTTAAGAGAAACCTCCATATGTGCTGCCCATAATTCTTTAAGGTTTTAATCCACTTAAAATTGCTTTCGTTTATTTGATTAAAAAAAGGAATTAACTTTTTTAATATTATCTTGTGAAAACCAAAGAATGAATCACTATTTTAATATTATTTAAATCATATGTTTTTACTTCTTGCCAACCTTTATACAGATAATTCTCTAACGATAGTTGCTATTTAGGCTAATCGCCCTTTTTAATTTATCTAGAAATATATCACTAACCTTATTTAAAAGTAAAATTCCATCAAATCGCATACGTTTTATCATATTTCTACTATGTTATTTTTATGTACTAATCATTAAGGCTAAAATCTCACTCCTCTTTTGGTTTTAATTGTGGGTTTTATTTTAAAATTAACTTTTAAAATTAATTAAAAGGAAAATAAATTTTCCACTTATCTTAACCTGTTAGGATATTAAAATTCAAGATTGTTTTTTAATTTGACTAATTTTATCCAATAAATACATTCTATCGTTTTATTCTGTTTTTTGAAATTAAGTAAATGATTGATCCCTCTCTTAGCGACCAATTAATCTCTTTTCAGCGTAAATTTTTTTATAATAAACTACTTAGAGGTAGTCTTATTTTCATAGCTTCAATGGGAGGCTACAGTATTTTTATTATTGTATTTGAATCTTTATTAAGGCCTGAATCTTTAATAAGGGGTCTTTTATTAATATGCACTATTATTTTTATTTTAACTGGGCTCTGGACACTCATCATTCGACATTTTATTGCCTTATTAAAGCCTAAAAAATACTTGACTGATGAGCAAGCCGCCCGTTTAATTGGCCAAAAGTTTGATGATATCAATGATCGCCTAGTTAATACCCTTCAACTAAAACATCTCACCGGGAATAAAAAAGGTCTTGCCCAAGCAAGCATTGATCAACGGACACTCGAATTTAACCAATATACCTTTGATCAATCAATCAACCTAAGATTAAATAGTAAATACTTTTTTTATGCCATTGCAATCTTATTTATAATAATATTACTAAATCTAATGCAGCCTGGTATTTATTCCGATAGCTCTAAAAGAATAATCAATTATAATCAGATATATGAAAATCCTTTACCATTCCAATTCGTTTTACTTTCTAAAAACCTAGAAATTTTCAGAAATGAGAGCTTTTTATTAGAATTAGCATTAACTGGTAATGAAATTCCCGATCTATGTTATATACTGATAGGAGATCAACAAATGCGAATGAAAGCACACCAAAATGGTCAATTTTCCTATCTTTTTGAAACCGTTCCCAACGACCTCACTTTTTCATTTTTTTCCGCAGGTTATCAGAGTAAACCCTACTATATTGTCACAAAGGCTAAACCAGAACTAATTGACTTCAATGTACAACTCACATATCCAAAACATACTCATAAAGAACCTGATCTTATTTTCAATAATGGTAACTTAAATATACCCGAACACACTCAGGTCTCTTGGAATGTTTCTTGCAATGATACCGATAGCGTTCAATTCATTATTGGAGATCGGCTATCAATTTTAACAAATTATATGCCTGATAATCAATTATATACGGCGAATTATAAAGCAACAAGAAATGAACCATACGAAATTGTATTGGCGAATAAATACGGGAGAAACAATGAATCAATAAAGTATAAAATAACCGTAATAAAAGATTTATTTCCTGAATTAAAAGTCGACTTTTTAGTTGACACGTTATACTATGACTTTATCTTAATCACAGGTAATTTTTCAGATGACTACGGCATTAAATCTCTGGTAATAGAAAAAAAAGGTAAGTCAGACACCCTAATCGCGCTTCCTGTAAGAAATATTCCTCGTTCCCAATCCTTTTACCATAAAATTCCAATAACCTCAGAAATGCTTGATCAACAGGAACGAATTGAGCTGCAAGTTATCCTCACAGATAATGATAAGCCTAATAATTATAAATCCACTTTTTCAGCTCCATTTCATCTGCAAATGCCTGATAACGAGTATTTTAAAACCTTACTTTCGAAAAAAAGCAAATCCTCTGAAAATACTATAAAAGAACTCATTTCAAGAAATAAGTCTATTCAAGAGAAATTGTTAAATATGGAAGAAAAACTAAAAATAACGAAAAATCTAAGTTGGAAAGATCGTTCAATGTTCAAAGAAATACTAGAAGAAAAACAACAATTAGAACGCGCTATTTACGAACTTTCCCAAAAAATGAAGGAGCTCAATCAGCAAGAAAACAAATTTAATGACAAAGATCAAGTCTTACAGCAAAAAGCCGCCCAATTAAAAACACTCATATCGAATATCCTTGATGATAAAACAAAAAAATTATTTGACGAATTAGAGAAATTACTTCAAGAAAACAAAAGCGTTCAAGATATCCAAAAAAGACTTTCTAAGATTAAAAACAAAGAGAAAAGTATTGAACAAGAACTCAACCGTGCTCTCGAACTGTTCAAAAGATTAAAACTAGAGAACGATATAGATCAGGCCCACAAAACAATAGAAAAACTAAGTCAAGATCAACAAAAAATATACAGTGAAACAATGAACAACAAATCATCTCTGAATGAAATCAAAATGCGACAAAATAAAATATCACAAGATTTCAAAAAATTTAAGCAAGATATTAACGAAATAAAATCATTAAATCAAGAGCTCCTCAGACCAGAACCTCTCTATCCAACGAAAAACTCAGAAAAAATTATCGATGAATCCCTCAAACAAATCAACAAAGCACTCGAAAAAGAGGAAAGAAGAAAGGCATATAAGGAACAAAAAAATGCTGGTAATGAGATGAAAAACCTGAGTAATGCGCTAAAAAATATGCAATTAAATATGCAGCAAAAAATGCTTACTGAAAATATTGAGGACCTCAACAAAATTCTCGATGATTTAATTAAACTTTCTTTTAAACAGGAAGACATAATGATATCCTTTCGTAAATTGAAATCTATGAATCCCAAATTTATATCCTTGTCCCAAAAGCAACTTACATTGAAAAATCAAGTAAGTATTTTGTCAGATAGCCTTTTAGCATTATCAAAAAGAGTTGTCGCCATATCAAGTTTTGTCACAGGTGAATTAAGTGAACTAAATAGAAATATCAATGCATCCATTCTTGCTTTACGACAACGCAAAACAAACAATGCCGTTGTAAATCAACAGTATTCTATGACGTCAATGAATAATTTGGCCCTTTTACTAAATGATCTCCTACAACAAATGCGTAATCAAGCTAATGGTTCTAGTGGTAGCGATTCACAAAATCAATCTTCGGAAATTCTACCAAATTTGCGGGAGTTGCAACAACAGTTATCCAAACAAATACAGGAACTTAAAAAAGGAAATTTAAAAGGTAGAGAACTTAACCAAGAATTAGCAGAGATGGCAGCGCGGCAAGAGATGATTCGAAATGAACTTAATAAGTTCAATGATAAACTTAAAGGACAACCAGGCAACCAAAGTTTATCCAAGACGCTGAAAGAAACTGCCGAAAACATGGAAAAAAACGAGCTAAACTTAATCAATAAACAAATCACTCAAGAACTCATAAACCGACAAAAAAAAATCTTAACACGCTTACTTGAAACTGATAAAGCTTTACAAAATCAAAATGAAGACGAAAGCCGCAAAGCCGAAACGGCCAAAGATTATAATTCTCGAATACCTGAAGCTTTAGAAAATTATCTGAAAATGAAGACTCAAGAAATAGAGTTACTAAAAAGTGTTCCTATTAATCTCCATCCTTTTTATAAATCAGAAGTTCAAAAATATTTTAAAAGAATTAGTGAAAAAAAGGATGATTAATTTCTTTAATTAACTCATGATTATCAAATACCAGATTTTTTAATTATTCTATTCTAATGGTTTCACATGTGCAATAAACTTTATTTTCATTTTGAAGAGATCTCCGAATTTACTCTACCAGATAATATACATGAATGGATAAAAGGCGTTATTATCTATGAAGAGTTCATTCTCTCTGAAATTAACGTTATATTTTGTAGTGATAGTTATCTATTAACCTTGAACGAAAAACATCTCGCCCACAATTATTACACTGACATTCTCACATTTGACTATCGTACCAATCCAAAAGAAATTTATGGGGATTTATTCATTAGCCAAGAGCGTATCATCGAAAATGCATCCTCTTTCAATGTATCTATAAATAATGAATTACTTCGAATTGTTGTACATGGACTTCTCCATCTTTTTGGCTATTTAGATAAATCTAAGAAGGATAAAAAACTTATGCGATCAATGGAAGACTTCTATTTATCTTTGTACTCAAAAAAATATGTTTCACGTGAAACATAATAGATTATTGCTGCAAAATGTTACAAAAAAGAAATAATGTTTGAGAAATATGACGTAATCGTAGTTGGTGCTGGCCATGCAGGATGTGAAGCTGCTCATGCAGCGGCGACTATGGGTTCTAAAGTATTATTAGCTACAATGAATATGAACACCATTGCACAAATGTCGTGTAACCCAGCTATGGGTGGTGTTGCAAAAGGTCAAATTATAAGAGAGATAGATGCGCTTGGTGGTTGCTCAGGAATTATTACTGATCAAACCATGATCCAATTTAGGATGTTGAACAAATCAAAAGGACCCGCCATGTGGAGTCCACGTGCCCAATCTGATAGAATGCGCTTCGCTGAAGCTTGGCGGCTTAAGTTGGAAACAAACCCTAATGTAGACTTTTGGCAAGAAATGATTTCTGCAATAATCGTCGAAAATGATACGGTTACAGGTGTACGCACTTCTCTGGGACTTAATATTAAATCTCAATCTGTCATTCTTACCAGCGGTACTTTTTTAAATGGTCTCATCCATATTGGAAACAAACAATTTGGGGGTGGTCGTACTGGAGAATCAGCATCATTTGGAATTACAGAACAACTTGTTCATTTAGGCTTTAATGCTGGAAGAATGAAAACAGGTACGCCTCCAAGAGTAGATGGCAGGTCGTTAAATTATAAAAAAATGCAGGAACAAAAAGGGGACCTAAACCCTGAGAAATTTTCTTATCTCACTGATAATCAGGCGTTAAAGAATCAAAAAAGCTGTTGGATTACACACACTAACGACGCTGTTCACAAACAGTTACAAAAAGGGTTTAACCAATCTCCTATGTTTAATGGTAGAATTAAAGGTTTAGGACCTCGTTACTGTCCATCTATCGAAGATAAAATTAGTCGATTTACAGACCGTTCAAGTCATCAAATATTCGTTGAACCAGAAGGATGGAATACTATAGAAGTTTATGTCAATGGCTTTTCTTCGTCGCTTCCCGAAGACATACAGTTTAACAGTTTAAAGTTAATCCCTGGTTTTGAAAATGTTAAAATGTTCCGTCCTGGATACGCCATAGAATATGATTATTTTCATCCAACCCAACTCAATCTTAGTCTTGAAACTAAACTTATTAAAAATTTATATTTTGCTGGACAAATAAATGGAACTACAGGATATGAAGAAGCAGCATCTCAAGGGCTCATGGCTGGCATTAACGCACATCTTAAAAATAATGATGAAGATCCTTTTATTATTTCTCGATCAGATGGTTACATTGGCGTTCTAATTGATGATTTAATTAACAAAGGAACAGATGAGCCTTACCGCATGTTTACCTCAAGAGCTGAATACCGATTATTATTGAGACAAGATAATGCAGATCAAAGATTGACAGCAAAAGGATATGAACTTGGCTTAGCAAGTAAAAAGCGCATGGAATTGCTAAATACAAAGATTGCAAACACTACCTCACTACAAAACTATTTAAAGACTGAAAAAATAATTCCAAATCAAGTCAATAAATATTTAAAGAAACAAAACACTGCTAAAATTTCAGAAAAAACTTCTTTAAAAAAATTACTAAAACGCCCACAGATCTGCATCACGGACCTATCAAAATTATCTGAACATATTAAAGTTCAATTATCTTCTTTTTCTCGTGAGGTTAAAGAGCAAACAGAAATAACTATAAAATACGAATCATACATACAAAAAGAAGAGCAGCAATCTAAAAAACAATTGTCAATGGAGAATCTTAGGCTTAAGCCTGAATTAGATTATAAAAAAATTAATTCTCTTTCATCTGAGGGCAGAGAAAAATTAACTAAATTTCGACCGTCAACATTAGGGCAAGCCTCAAGGATAAGTGGAGTCAGTCCTGCCGATATATCAATACTCATGGTATACTTAGGAAGATAATGTACGAGAAATTAAAATTTTGTCCTTCTTGCGCAAAAGACGAATTTAAAAATAAACTTATTGCTAAAGATTATTTAGTAAGTCAAGAAAGTTTTGCAGTAGTTGAGTGCCAGACATGCAAACTTTTATTTACAAATCCGAAACCTAATGATTCTAGGTTACCTGACTACTATAATTCAAATCAATATATTTCACACAATAATAAAAAAAATAGTTTTCATAACTTAATATACGGTATTATACGCAGTATTACTGTACGACAAAAAATAAAATTAATTAGAAAATATTGCAACTCGGGAACACTTCTAGATTTCGGAAGTGGGACTGGTACTTTTCTAAAAGAAGCATTGAAATATTTTGAAATAAAAGGAATTGAACCTAGCGTGCAAGCAGTACAACAAACATCATCATTGGTTAGAAAACAAGTATATGAACATATAGACCTATTGTTTCCTAATGACAAATTTAATGTTGTTACCATGTGGCACGTATTAGAACATTTACCAGACCCAAAGATTACTATTAATAAAATTAAAGATCATCTTACTCCCAAAGGTTATATTTTTATAGCTTTACCTAATCCCGATTCATGGGATAGTAAGTATTATGGAGCTAATTGGGCAGGTTACGATGTTCCTAGACATCTATATCATTTTAACCAAAAAGCAATGCTGAATTTTTTAAAAACATGTGGGCTAAACATTATTGATATTAAACCCATGAAGCTTGATGCTTATTATGTTTCCATTCTTACAGAACGTTATCTTAATAATCCATATAGCTATATCAAAGGCCTTTCTATAGGGTATCGCTCTAACCAGTCTGCCTATACTAATGGTCAATTTTCGAGCCTTTTATATATTGTAAGTAAATGAAATGTTTTTTTCAAGCTTGTATGATTACATCTATAATCATAAATCTTAATTGTGCCAATCAACGTACTCCTACAGGTGGCCCAAAGGATACAATTCCTCCGACTTTAATTTCTTCTATTCCATTAAATGAAACTGTTAATTTTAGTAATAATTGGATTGAACTATCATTTAATGATAACATAAATACTACAGCCCTTAAAAAAAATTTAATTATCAGTCCACTCACAGAACTGAAATATTCGACAACAACTAAAAAAAATAAAGTTCGTCTCACATTTGAAAATCCTTTATTAGATAATACGACTTATACATTTAATTTTTTACAAGGAATAACTGACCTTACAGAAAAAAATCCTGTAGTTAATCTTTCATTAGCTTTAAGTACTGGTATGTTTATTGACTCCCTTAAGGTCATAGGAAATGTCCGGGAATTATATAAACAACAGCCAATTAAAAACGTATTAGTTGGTCTTTATCCCTATTCTGACAGCCTAGATTTGATTACCGATAAGCCTCTCTATTTTAACACAACTAATGATTCTGGTATATATAGAATCCAAAATATCAAATTCGGTAAATACAAAATTTTTGCTTTTAGTGATGATAATAAAAACTTTAACTTTGATTCAGAAAATGAAGCTTATGGACTAAAACCATCATTTATTTTTTTATCTGAAAATACAAGCAATATAGATCTCATTATAAATACAATAGATTCACGTCCTCTCAAATTAATATCTGCGCGTCCTTTCGGTAGGTATTATAACATTCGTTACTCTAAACCTATAACTTCTTATAGATTGAATTACCTTAATCCTGTTAAACATTCTTTTCTACATCAGTTTAACGAAGATTTTACAAATATTCAAATATACCGTCCTTTGGATGATGATTTTAATTTTGAATCTGACAGTAGTCAGATTATTATAAACGTAAAAGATACTATTGGTCAACAATTATCCGATACATTATACATAAAATTTCTATCATCTGAACGTGAGCCAAATGAACCTACATCCAAAATAAAATCCATATCTATCAATGAAAATCTATACCGAATATCGCTATCATTTGATAAACCTATATCTATAATTGATACATTAAAAATTTTTCTCAAAACAGATACTCTTATCCCTTTGACTCATGTAACTCTAGAAAACTGTCATTGGAATTTTAATCGGACAAGGTTCTCATTTGAGATTTTAGTAAATTGGAATAAGCTTCAAAACTTTCTTAATGAAAACCTTGAAAAATATCATGTAATAGATTCTTTAATACCAAGTGAACGTAATCTCACTAGAACTTCTATTGTATTTGACAGCGCTTGTTTTAAAGATGCCGATGGTCTGGCCTTACCTGAATCATATATCGTACTTGCAAAAAAAACACCTGAAGACTTTGGTACTCTTCATGTAAGTGCAATAACTGAGAAAACTTCATTTATCATTCAAGTTTTAGATAATAAAGATAAGGTAGTGTCTATACGTAAAAATCAAAAAAAATTTACAGTCCCTTACCTAGTTCCTGGACTTTACAAATTACGAATTTTAATTGACGACAATAAAGATGGTATCTGGTCACTAGGTAATTTCATAGATGATAATTCTCCCGAAACTATTTATCTATATCCTAAAACCACAAAAATTTCTGCAAATTGGGAAGTATCAATTGATGATTTATCTTTTTGATATGTGAATAGTCGAAAAATATGGTGTATAACTTCAGTATATCTACTAGTTGTATTGTTAATTCATTTTTTTTTAATTTATGTGTCAGAAAAATTAAGGTTTATACATTTTTATGTGAAAAATTAAAAATAATTTTTTTGAAAGTAATTTTTTTAAAAATAGTTAACAACTAAGTAAAGACATATAAATCAATTACTTATAATTATAATCATAGTGTATAATTTCTTAATAATTTTATCTTGATAAACATATATAATATCCAAACAATATTTAACTATTTTACCAACATCTCAACAGACCTAATATATAATAATACTTAATTTAATATTTTATAAATATT
>PYIJ01230672.1_pt1 | contig 31701 bp, 41 predicted proteins | sample 3578051 | NCBI WGS metagenome assembly PYIJ01 (sample SAMN08408021, study PRJNA431606) | Marine metagenome isolate SA_KN192-05_S13_5m, whole genome shotgun... | biome: marine; feature: oceanic pelagic zone; material: water; isolation source: surface water sample, 0.2-0.8 um fraction ... | reverse complement strand
GCTCAAGAAACTTTCACAGCTAGATACACTAACGAAACAATTGCGTTAGCGTTTGCTATTACTGAGGAAGCTATTGAAGATAACTTGTATGACAGACTTGCTTCTAGATATACAAAAGCTTTAGCAAGATCTATGGCTCAAACTAAACAAGTTAAAGCGGCTGCGCCGTTGAACAATGGTTTACCTGGTGGATCTTTCCAATCAGGTGATGGTGTGACTTTATTCAATACTGCACACACAACTATTGCTGGATCTTTCAGTAATACATTGGCAACTGCTGCGGACTTAAACGAAACTTCATTAGAGCAATCAATGATTGACATTGCTGCGCTTACTGATGAAAGAGGTTTAAAGATTGCTGCTAAAGCTACTAAGATGGTCATTCCATCTGCACTACAATTCACAGCTGAAAGACTTATGGCTTCTGCTGGTAGAGTTGGTACTGCTGACAATGATGTTAACGCATTAAGATCTATGGGTATGATTCCTGGAGGATATTCAGTGAACCACTACTTAACAGACACAGATGCGTTCTATCTAATCACAGATGTGCCTAATGGTATGAAACATTTCGAAAGAGCTCCATTGACTACTAAAATGGAAGGTGACTTCGATACTGGTAACGTAAGATACAAAGCTAGAGAAAGATACGTCTTCGGCGTTTCTGACCCTAGAGGTATTTTTGCATCACCAGGTGCTTAATAAATAATTTTGAGGCGGGACACAATCCCGCCTCATTGTTTAAATAGAAAGGAAAAATGCACCCTAAAAAATTCAGAGTCCAAATATTTGCATATCAAATGCACGCAGATTTCACTATAAAATGTAACGAATTGCCACTAGACATTGAAAACGCAATCATTGACAAACTTGGAGAAAATAGTATAAAGTGGGAGTATCTTGGAGAAATGAATGATCCAAAGATAAAACGAATAACCTATGAGGAGGTTATTGATGGAGGAGATGATGCAACATCTACAGGACCTTTACACGAAGAAGAGGGGTCTGGACCTAGAATGGGAGCAGGAGCATCTCAAGGAGGGTAGGTATACCCTTAATATGGTTAAGATTGACAGAAAAGTCAAAGAAGTTCTTACTCATATAAGAGCAGCAGAAGCTAAAAAAGCTCACTTGGAAAATAAAGTTGAGGATGCAGCTCCACAAGTTTCAGTAGCTACTTAATAAAAAGCTACATCGTTGGAAAATTCCGATCCACATCACAGGCTCTCTTGCGCTCTAATCAAAACTGTTGTATAAAAAACACACTAAGATTATTAAGACATAAATTGGTTATTCTTTTCTTAGTAAGAATAGCTGGCGCTAGGAGGCGCTGATTATATGACAACACACTTTTCAAATGGAGTAACAAACGTAAGAGGAAAAGACGGAGCAAGTTCCGTATTTAGTGGTATTAAACAACCTCTTATAACAGGAGGATACGAACAAGAACAAGCGTATCAAAATGACTTCTCAATCTATAATGCATCAGATTGGACAGTCACATCAACAGGTGGTTCTGACTTTCAACTAGCACAATATGCTGGTGGATGGTTAAGATTAGGAGATGACGCTCCAGCAGCCGGTGAAGTTACAGGTATTGCAGGACCAGAGGTTTGGCAATACTTATCAACTAACAAATGGTGGTTCGAAACTAGCATCGCAGTAACAGATGTAAGTGACGCTAACATTTGGGTTGGATTTGCTCAGAATGGTTATGTAGATTCTGATACTTTACCAACTGATGGTATTGGGTTCTCACACTTACAAGATACAACTACAATTCAATTCGTTTCTAGAAAAAACGGAGCTGGTGTATCTTTTGATATGTTGAGTTCAGCAGGTGGATCAAACTTCACTTTCGAAGATTCAACTATTCCAACACAAACAGCTACAGTTCAAGCTAAACCTTCTAACTCAGTTAGATTAGGTTTTCAGTTTCAACCAGCTGGTAGTGAATTAGGTGTTACTGCGAACCAGTATAAACTATACCTAAATGGAAATCCTGTAGGGACACAAGCTGCTACAACTGTGCCAGATGATATCGCATTAGAAATGAATGTTATGATCGCACACAAAGGTACAAATGCTAATCACTTAGTAACTGACTACTTTAACACGTTTCAGTCTAGAGTGGCTGCAACTGGAGTATCAGCGTAATACAAATAATTAAAGTGCTCCTTCGGGAGCACTTTTATAAGGAGAAACATTATGGCAATAGGCGGCGGTGGAACTTTTACAAGTGACCAAACAACATTACAAAAAGATACCGGTGCGATCTCAGTATTGAGAGCTGGTAGAGCTAGAGTTACTTCTATTCAAGGTAGAGGTGAAGCAGGTTCTGTTTTACTTTTACATGATTCAGCTACTACAAGTGGAGCTGGCGCGGGTAACTTAATGGCGACATTTAAATACGACACTGAAGGATTAGCGGTGTACGTTCCAGGTTCTGGAATCTTATTTAAAGATGGAATTTGTGCAACATTAACACAAACAACAGGATCTGACGGAAGCGTTACACTAACTATCACAGGAGCGTAACATGGCGAACACTACTTCGGGTTCTTATGTTTTTGATAAGAACTTTCAGATAGATGAAATAATCGAAGAAGCCTATGAGAGAATAGGTATGCAAGGAGTTGCTGGCTATCAATTAAGAACGGCCAGAAGATCTTTAAATATCATGTTTCAAGAGTGGGGCAATCGAGGATTGCACTATTGGGAAGTAGCAAATAATTCAATAACTTTAGTAGATGGCCAATCTGAATATATCATGTACCGGTCTCCCGGTGATGGTACTTCAGACGCCACTGCTGTTTATGGTGTTGATGATGTTTTAGAGGCTGTTTACAGAAACTCTTCTAATGTAGATTCACCATTAACAAAAATAAGCAGATCTCAATATGCTGCATTTTCAAATAAAACAGATAAAGGAACTCCAACTCAATATTGGGTTCAAAGATTTATAGATAGAACTACTATTACTTTGTACTTAACGCCGGGTTCCTCAGAAGCAGGTAATACTATAAATTATTACTACGTAAGAAGAATCCAAGATGCAGGAGATGCGTATACAAATGCTGCAGATGTTCCATACAGATTTGTTCCTTGCATGGCTTCTGGTCTAGCATATTATTTAGCTATTAAATACGCACCACAAAGAGTTCAAGAATTAAAATTATTATACGAAGACGAATTACAAAGAGCACTTTCAGAAGATGGTTCTCCAGTAAGCACATACATTAGTCCTAAAGTATATTATCCGGAGATTGGTTAATGGGTAATTTTGCTTCAGGTAAACATGCATTTATGATCTCAGATAGATCTGGGATGAGATTTCCATATACAGAAATGGTTCAAGAATGGAATGGAGCATGGGTTCATATTTCAGAATATGAAAAAAAACAACCTCAACTTCAACCAAGACCAACAACAGCAGATCCACAAGCTTTGCAACATGCAAGACCAGCAAGAGAAGCATTACCGACTCCTTCTGCTTTAAGAACAGATCCTTTTACAACAACAGCTGCATCAACTGTAGTAAACGTTCAAACATCAGATGATATAATTCTTGATGATACAAATCCGTTTCAAACAAATGATGCTATAAGATTTTATGAAGTTAAGTCTCCAGTTGGAGGCGTATCTGTAAATAGATTTCAAATGGAAACCACTTTAAACGGAAATATTTCGGCATCTGCTACCACTATAACTTTAACAGATGCAACTAATTTTCCAACTAGTGGTTTTATTGTGATAGAAAAAACTAACGAAGATTCTAGCTCTGCAACTTTTGGAGAATATCAAGATGAAACAATTGAGTATACAGGTAAGTCAGGAAACGATTTAACTGGTTGCACACGAGGCACATCGGCACCGACATACGGAAGAACTTACAAAAATACTGTTGCAACCACTCACAATTCAGGTGCAAAAATTTTTGGATCATATAAAATAACAAGACAAGTAAAAAGCGCAACTAATGATGCTGGCTCATCACAAAACTACAGTAATAGTTTTACTTTTGATTTAGCTGCAACTGCATCGAGTGCGGAAACTGGAGGAGGATTTTTTGTGTTTGCAGGACCTGTAAACCAAAGAGCATAATATGTCAGGAATAAGTTACACTACGTTGGTCACACAAATTAGAAACTACACAGAAGTAGATGACACTGTTTTAACAACAGATATTTTAGAAAATATAATTTTAAATGCACAACAAAGAATATTTTTAGATGTTCCAATGGACTCTGATAGATTTGCATCACAGGGTACGTTTGTTGCAGATGATAATACTATTAATGTTCCTGCAGGAGCACTTTTTATAAGGGGAATAGAAGTATTTAATTCTACTGCTAACACAAATGGAGCTGGTCAATGGTTAGAGAAAAAAGATCAAACATACATTTCAGAATATGTAGGAAAGCTAACAGGACCAGAAGGATCTCAAACAGGTCAAGATGTTACTGGTTTACCTAAATATTACGCTATGTTTGGTGGGGCTACAGGATTAAGTTCAACTACTTCTGGAGGTATCTACGTGGCACCTACACCAGATGCTAATTACTTATTTAATATATATTACAACAAAATGCCTAATACTTTAGAGTCTAGTAATCAAACTAATTATGTCAGTCTAAATTTCCCTCAAGGCCTTCTGTATGCCTGTTTGGTAGAAGCTTACGGGTTTTTAAAAGGTCCAATGGATATGTTGACATTATATGAAAATAAATATAAACAAGAGGTACAGAAGTTTGCAGGAGTGCAACTTGGAAGACGAAGAAGAGACGACTACACTGATGGAACGGTCAGAATACCAGTCAAATCTCCGTCTCCGTAATAAGGAGAAAACAATATGGCAATATCATCAGCGATTTGTTCTAGTTTTAAACAAGAACTGTTACAAGGTAAGCATAGTTTAGATACGTCTGGTAACGGAGGAGATACTTTTAAACTTGCAATGTTCACTAGTTCTGCATCTTTGGGAGCTGCTACAACTGCTTACTCAACATCAAACGAAATATCTGGATCTGGTTATTCTGCAGGAGGAGCCACTCTAACTAACACAGGAGTTGGTTTAACTTCTACTACTGCATTCACAGATTTTTCTGACGTAAGTTTCACTAGTGCTTCATTCACAGCTAACGGTTGTTTGATTTACAACACGACTATGGCTGGAGGGTCTGGTACTACAAACGCAGTATGTGTAATAGCTTTTGGAGGAGACAAAACAGTTTCTTCAGGAACTTTTACAATTCAGTTTCCAACTAACGATTCTAGCTCAGCTATTATAAGACTGACGTAAGGAGATAATTCCTTATGGCGGACCAAACGTACACAGTAACGGTCGCATCCGGAACGCTGTATATTTCTGGCGGAACTGGGAATGTATTTTACCTTAATGGTGCACGTGACATGGCCCTTGAATGGGTTGAAGGCGGCACATTACGTTTTGATCAAAGTGCGTCCTCAAACGACAATCATCCTTTATTATTTACTACTAGCACTAGCGATCCCGGCGGTAATATTATTTCAGCTGGTGTTACATATTATTTAGATGGTGCGAGCAATCAAGCTGCGTACACTAACACAACAACATTTAACGCAGCAACTACAAGATACGTAGAGATAGCACCTGCATCCTCTACAGATTTTCATTATTATTGTTATGTTCATGGTATCGGAATGGGTGGTGCCATTGACATTACTCAAAATACTTGGGGTGCAATGTCATGGGGTGAGAACCAATATGGATCTCAAAATCATGTAGATGTTTTACCAAGTAGCTTAACTATTACTTCAGCTATAGGTGACTTAGCAGCTTTTCCTGAACAAGGTTGGGGTCACAGCACTTGGGGTTCAGAACCTTGGGGAGAAAGTTTTAGTCCTGTCGTTCCGTTAACAGGTTTGTCTATGGCAACTACATTAGGCACACTTGCTTATGCACAATCTATTGAAGGTTGGGGTAGAGATGAATACGGTATTGGTGGTTGGGGTACAAACGAAACTGTTGTTGAAATAACTACTTCTTTAAGTATGGATATGTCCCAAGGTCCAGAAGGTTGGGGCGAGTCTGCATGGGGCAATAATAATTGGGGTGGAGAATTAATAATTCAACCTGAAAGTATTATCGTACCAACTGGTGTATCAATGGGTGCATCTGTCGGAAGCACAACACAAAACTTTGACATGATCTTTGGGATTACTGGAGTTTCTTCAGGAGCTGCAGTAGGAACTTTAAGTATAAATAATGGTGCAGATCATCAACAAGGTTTGGGTAGTGTAACAATAGGGTCTGCAGTTGGATCAGTGACTGATCAACAAACTTATGAAATTAGCGGAGTCTCAATGGGCTCTTCTGTAGGTAGTTTAACTATTGACGATACTCAACTTGTACCTTTAAGTGGACTTACAATAGGATCTGCGGTTGGATCTACAACAGTAGATCAAATGAGAGTAGGATTAACCGGTGTTACAGCGGGTTCTGCTGTTGGATCTACAACTGTTACTGATATGACAGTAGGCTTGACAGGAATAGAATTACCTAGTAATTTAGGAACTGTAGGCTTTGGTGCGTTGGCGTATAAAGATATTGACATAACATCTACGACATCGTATACAGACATAACGCATGCAGCGTAAATAGGAGTTTTTTATGGCATCAACATATACACCTCTCGGTATAGAGAAAATGGCAACCGGTGAAAATGCCGGTACATGGGGAACAAAAACAAATACCAATTTAGAAATTATAGAACAAATAGCTGGTGGGTACATTGCTAAATCTATAGCAGGTGGAGCTCAAACAACTGCATTAGCAGTTTCTGATGGAGCAACTGGTGCAGAACTTTCTCACAGAATGATTGAGTTCACAGGAACTATTACAGGAAATCAAATTGTAACAATACCTTTAGATGTTCAAACGTTTTATTATTTAAGAAACTCAACATCAGGTGCGTATACAGTTCAATTTAAATATGTATCTGGTTCAGGAGATAGTTTTACTTTTGCAGCAGATAACAAAGGTGATGCTGTTGTATTTGCTACTGCAAACGACGGAACTAATCCAGATATAGATACTTTACCTGCTGGTGATGTTACTACAACTGGAACACAAACTTTAACAAACAAAACATTAACTTCTCCTAAAATAGGGACATCTATTTTAGACACTAATGGCAACGAATTATTTTTATTAACAGCGACGGGTTCTGCTGTAAATGAATTAACTTATGCCAACGCAGCTACTGGAAATGCACCTGCATTTACAGCTACTGGGGGTGATAGTAATATTAGTATTAATCTGGTACCAAAAGGGACTGGAGAAGTCCAAGCAAATGGGTCAGGTTTAGCAACAACAGGAAAAGCTATTGCAATGGCTTTAGTTTTCGGATAGAAGAATCACAAGGAGAATAAATTATGGCAGCACCAAATCTAGTAAATGTATCAACGATAACAGCGAAATCAGTTCAAGCAGATTTAGGAACAACGCTTACAACTGAAATTCTTGCTAACGCTTCCTCTTCTAATAAAGTATTTAAAGTTAACAATATCATCATAGCAAATATTGATGGTTCATCCGCAGTAGACATTTCAGTGGCTATCACTAAGTCTGGTGGATCTCCTATCATGATCGCTTCTACAGTGTCAGTACCTGCTGATGCAACTTTAGTTGTTGTTGATAAAAATAATTCTTTATACCTTGAAGAAGGTGACAATATAGAAGCAGGAGCAAGCGCAGCATCTGACGCGACTATCACTATTAACTACGAAGAATTAAGTTAATATTTACAACTCTGTATAATTGTTGTAAGAGTAGTGTATCATGGCTTTATATTTCGCAGAATTGGATTCAAATAATACGGTAATAAGAGTTGTTACCGCTCCCGAAGATATTGTATCTTCTCCAAATGATCCAGCTGGCGAAACATGGTGTTCAAGCAATATTCCTAACGATCCAGATATACCATTAGTTGATGGATCTTACCCAGGAGTAGCCTGGAAACAAACTTACAAAACTGCTTTTGATGCAGCCACTAGATGGAATTATGCTGGTATAGGGGGCACCTATGACCCAGCAAACGATGCTTTTATACCGGAACAACTTTTTGCTTCTTATACATTAAACGATAAATTTCAGTGGTCATCACCGGTAGCTTATCCAACAGTAGATGATCAAGGAAACTCTTTACCTAGAGATCGTTTCTATGATGATAATTTACACATTGATTGGCACGAAAATCTATTAAAGTGGATTGGACAAAGAGTTGTAGATGGTGTAACAATAACTAAAGAATGGAATCCAGATTCTTCAACATGGAGTATTAAAGAATAAATATGACAACAGGTTTTTTAACAGCAGGTTTTTCACTAGTAGGACAAATGAATTTACAAAATGACGGTGGAGTTATTGGTCCAGATAATACACCTGAACTAAACGATAAAGTAACGTCATTCACATCACCAGGAACTTTTTCTGGAGCAGACCCTAAAAATAGCGGTCAAACAGGAAAAGTAATTCTTGTTGGTGGCGGGGGCGGCGGTGGCCGACAAGCAGGCGGCGGAGGAGCCGGCGGACTTGTAGTCATAGATAGCGCTAACCTTGCATCAAGTTTTCCAGTAACTGTTGGCGGAGGCGGTAGTGCTGCCGGACAAGGTGGAACTGCTGGAAATGGAAGTAATACATCTGCACCTATTGGGGGCACAACTTACACTGCACAAGGTGGCGGTGGATGTGGAAGATCTTTACCAAATTACACTTCACCATCAGGAACTTACAACGGACAGGCCGGAGGGTCTGGCGGAGGAGGCGGAAGAGGAAGCCATAACCCTACAAACAATAACCCTGGAGGATCGGCTAATCAACCGGGTGTATCAAACCCTGGATCAAATGTTAATGTTGGTAACGCAGGCGGTGTAGGAAATTCACAAGGAGTCCACGATAATAGAATCGGTGGTGGTGGAGGAGGAGCTGCACAAGCAGGCGCTCAATCTACAGCCGGAGAGGGTAACGTAGTATTTCCAACTAAAGCATTACCTCAATCACCAATTTTTTCACCTGGAGGAACTGGAAAAATTGCAGGTGGTGGTGGCGGATCTGCTAGTCTTGCAAAAGGCGGTGGAGCACCTAATTCTTATTTTACACCTCCAACGGGGACTGACGGAACTGGTGGCGGCGGAGGATCATGTTATAATGCTCCAAACCCAGGATCAACAGGCGGTGATGGCGGAGTTCACGTCATAGAAACAGGGGCAGGACCTTCTGTTTCAAGTGGAAGATGGTCTTTAAAAGCTGTATACTCTGCAATAATAGATGATAACTGGCCAAGTTAATAGGTTTTAAAATCGCAGAAGAAAGAATGTACAGATGTTACACACGATAGTTGTTGATGATTTTTTTGATAACGTAAATGATATAATTAATTTATCTAAAGAATTAAAATACCATACACCAAAAAATGCCAATTGGCCTGGTCTTAGAACACACTCACTACACAATACACACTATGATTTATTTAATAGTGTGATTATGAAAATTTTACATTACTATTATCCTAATAAAGAATTACGTTACAGTAATTCTAGTGTTATTTTTAGTAGATTAAAACATGGGGACCAAGGGAAAACAAGATTTCATGTAGATGATGATGCAAGAATAGCTGCAGTAATATATTTAAGTGAGGGAGATATAGAAGGTGGGACTACAATATTTGAAAATAATAATAAAAATAAAAAACAAGTAATTGTAGGAAATACTTTTAATTCTATGATAGCTTATGATGGAAATAGACGACATGGCTATACCTCATTACTACCTTTTGATAGTAAAGAAAGATTGACTCTAAATGTATTTATAGGAGATATACAAGAAAATGGTAAATGAAAACGCATTTTGGATTTACGACAAAGTAATTCCAGAACATATTTGCGACCAAATAAAAAAATTAGGTTTAAGTAAAAATCTAGGAAAAGGTTTGACAGCAGATAAAACTTATGAAGAACATAAAGACGACGGTATTTCTGAACTGTTAAAAATTAGAGATTCTGATTTAAGTTGGCTAGATGAAAATTGGATATACAAAGAAATAACACCTGTTGTTCAACAAGCTAATAAAGATGCAAAATGGAACTATGATTGGGATAGAATGGAACAAGCTCAATTTACTAAATATGGAAAAGGTCAATATTATAAATGGCATATGGATACAACAAATAAACCTTTTGATAATCCAGAAGAACCATTTTTTTATAAAAAAATAAGAAAACTATCTTTGTCTTTATTACTATCTCACCCAGATGAATATGAAGGTGGTGACTTTGAGTTTGATTTTTCTAACGTAGAGATGGGCACACGTAGACATTCTTTAAAAGAATTATCTGGTAAAGGATCTATGGTTATTTTTCCTAGTGACACTTTCCATAGAGTTAATCCTGTAACAAAAGGAACAAGATACTCTTTAGTTATCTGGTGTGTTGGAGACCCTTTTAGGTGAAAAAAATATACTTTCTTTCTGGCTACTCTAGATCAGGGAATACATTTTTATCTTCTATTTTAAATCAAAATAAAAATATAACAGTAACTCCAAACAGCTGTGTTGTTCAAATAATGTATAGTTTGTTTGAGATGTATAAATCAGATTGGATAAAGAATGTTCCTGAAGTATCTGGTTTAGATAACGTAATAAATAATCTTTTTAAAAATTATTACGAACATATAGATTCAGAGTTTATATTTGAAAGAGGTGGTTGGGGAACTCCTTATAATTTAGGTATGTTAGAAAAATTAAATTATAAACCAAAGTTTCTTTTACTAGTAAGACCTTTGGTAGAAGTCTTAGCGTCTTATGTAAAAATACAAAAACCAGACGATCCAGTTAATTTAGTGTACAATTTAATGCACCCAGATCTTGGTAAAATATATTGGGACTGGCAATCAACAAGCAATATAATTAAAACAAACCAAAACTACCTATTGATAAAATATGATGATTTGGTAAATAATACAGAAGAAAAAATGAAAGAGATATATAGTTATTTTGAAATACCAGAGTTCAAACATCGATTTGAAAATATTGAACAATTTACATATAATGGTGTCCAATATAACGACACTGTTTTTGAAGCTAACTTACATAAAATTAAGTCAGAAATAAAAAAAGATGTCTATGATGTTGAACAATATTTACCAAAGGATATTATAAAAAGATATGAAGGATGGGATTATTTTTAAAGAAAGACATTATTGTATTATAAGAAATACTTTATCAGAAGAACTGTTAGGTTTTTTAACAGAATATTATGCTAATAAATCTGAAGTGTATAACACTAAAAGAAAGTATAATTATGTTAATAGATATAATATAGACGAAGGATCTGTTAATGACCCGCAAGCACTTGGATCTTACTCAATATATGGGGACATACCCACTGACATGATTTTAGTTAAATTAAAGCCTTTAATAGAACAACACACAGGATTAAAATTAAATGAACAATACTCTTATCTTAGAGTTTATAAAAAAGGATCTGTTTTAGAAGAACATACAGACAGAGATTCTTGTGAAATTTCTGCTACTTTAAATATAGGCTGTGACAAGATCTGGCCCATATACTTAGAAGTTGAAAGTAAAACTGTGGAAGTTAAATTAGGTGTTGGTGATATGCTGCTTTACAAAGGAGCAATGTTAAAGCATTGGAGAGAAGAGTTTAAAGGCGAAGCATGCATACAAACATTTTTACACTACAACAATGTAAATACTACATCATCAAAATACGACCATAGACCACATTTAGGATTACCAGCTTGGTTTAAAGGTCAATAGTGAATAGTTATATTTTTATAAAAAAGAATGCTGTAAGCAAACAAAAGTGTGAAAACATTATAGATATTTTAAATACTGTTAAATTAAATCCAGGGCAAGCTGAAAGGATAAAAGATTTTTATAGTGGCGTATCCGTAGATGTTTATAAGTCAGAATGGAAAGAAGATCTTTTTAATTGTATATTAGAATATAAAGACCGACATAAATTTTTAGACAGCGAAAATCTTTGTCAATGGCATGTTCAAGCTAGTTGTAATTATCAAAAATATAAACCTGGACAACATTACTCTGCAGAACATTCTGAACAAGGTGGTCAAAAGCAAGACAGCAGACGAATGCTTGCTTGGACTATATATTGTAATACAATTAATAATGGAGGAGAGACTTATTTTCCACAACAGGACACTAGCCTATATCCAGAACAAGGGACATTAGCTATTTGGCCTGCAGCATGGACACACAGTCATTATGGAAAACCAGCTCCAAAAGAATATAAATACATAGTTACAGGATGGGCAAATTATGTTGAACTGTGAGATATACGATAATTTTTTAGAACCTATATTATTAGATTATTGTCAAAAGTATTTTCGTAATGATGTGGCCTTTAAGTTTCAACGAAGTGATAAAAGTGAAGAAAACTTTTTTCTAATGGGTATACCACCACACGATTGTTTAATTGATTTTATATTTTTTAAAATTAAAGCAGTATCTCAAAGAAATTTAGAGATGCTCAGATTCTATACAAACTTACAGTTCTCTAATATGATTAGTGAGACCCACATTGACGATGGTCAAACTACTTGCTTATTAATGATTGCAGGAGAAGGGGACTTTGAACTTGGTGAACAAGTAATACCTTTTAAAGAAAACAGATTAATTTTATTTAATTCAAAAATACCGCACAAGGGGCGTTCTCCTAAAAAAGGCCATAGAATAACTTTAGCTTATAAAACAAATGAGATACCTAATTGAAGACGAAAACTTTTTAACCGATAAAGAAAAAGAGTTTTTAAATAATGAATTTGAAAACATACCTTTTTTCTACACTAAAAGAATAGGTGTATATAGACGAGACGCACCTGTTCTTTGTCACAATCTAGTTCTTAGATATGATGATCCAAAAGTAGACAATACAAAAGATAGAAACATATCTCCTTACACAGAATTCTTTTTACAGATATTAATAAGGTTTACAAAAAAATATAATATACCTTTTAATAAAATATTAAGAGGTTCGATAAACATGACTACAAAGGTTAAATGGGATAAAACAATAGTTCATGTGGACCATACACCTGATTTAAATCATACTGTCTTTATGTTATACTTGGGTGATGAAGTCCACGGTAATTTAAATGTTTATGAGGATGACCAAGAAACCATGATTAAAACAATCGAACCTAAAAATTTTAAAATTGTTTGTTTTGGAGATAATGTTCCTCACCAATTTGAATATCCTCAAAATGGATTAAGAAGAGCTGTAGTGTTTACTTTTAATTAAAACATGTCTGATTTTAATTTTAAAAAAATATCTACTATAAATGTTAATTCATGTGTTGACATAATTAAAAGTTTTACTGAGGAAGACTGGAACAGGTTTACCTATAGACAGAACACATGGGAAGTACATCAACATACAAAAACAATACCTCTTTTATTTGACATAGATAACATGACTAAAAAAATAGAAGATATTAAAAGTGTTACTGCCAGATTACATTACCCAAAGTTTAAGTTTTTGTTGGAGGCAGTGAGTGATATTTGTAAAGACATATACGGTGATGGTTATTTATTAAGAGCTATCTTAACATCTTTAAAATCTAAACATAGTATAGCTAAACATAAAGACGAAAGTGATAATTTAGAAAAATGCAAAAGATTACATATGGCTATATTAACTGACCCTGAATGTATTTTTATAGTGGGAGATGAAAAAAAGTATATGCGACCTGGGGAAATATGGGAAATAAATAACGCAGGCAAAGAACACTCTGTACATAATAAAAGCAACATAGATAGAGTGCACCTTATTACTGATTGGGTGTTGTATGATTAAAGAACTTTCTAAATATATTTATCTGTATAGAAATAAAGAAGTATTAAAACACATTAATCCGTTATTAGATTTAATTAATCTAGAACACGGACAATCAATAAATACAGAGAGTGAAAAAATATCACACACAGACTGGAACAATCAACACGATAATAGAAAGTATGTTAAATATTTTTTTAATAACATTTTTGAAGATTTTGCTAAAGAGTTTATAAAACACACAAACCAAAAGGGTGCAGAACTAGATAGCATATGGTTTCAACACTATTGTAAAGGCGACTACCATAATTTACACACTCACCCTAAATCTAATTTTTCAAATGTATTTTATTTAAAAGCTAATAAAAATCAAACTACTCATATTACAGACTGCCCACCTAATAGAAAATTTATATTTGAAGTAGAGGCAGGAGATATATTAATCTTTCCTGCTTTTTTACCTCATCAAAGTTTACCAAACAAAGGAGAAGATAAAATTGTTATTTCTTTTCATCTTAATTTAATAGGACACTAATGAAAGTATACAAAGATTTTATAAACAAAAAAGAAGTAGACGATCTATGTCATTGGATAGATAATAATAAACAAAACTTTGAGGATGCTAACATGGGGGGCAATAGGATTACATCTAGATTTATTGATACTATGCAGTATCCTCAAGTGGCTTACATAATAAAAGATAGAATAGAAGAAAAGTTAAATATTAAAGACTTTAATTACATGGCAGCTAGTTGTGCCTATCCAGGGGACCATTGTTATTTACATAAAGATTCAAAGAAAAAAGACTACGATACGTTTCACTGTAATTTATTTTTATCAGATATAGAAGGAGGTCAAGCTTATATTCAAAAAACTCCTACGGAAGAGGATATCATACCATTTACAAAAGGCAGTATGATGTGTTACTATGTTTCTAAAGTATATCATGGTAGTAAGATATTAAAGAAAGGTGAGAGAAAAATGTGGGTATATAGTTTTTCAATAAAAAATGCATAAAGTACATTCAATATTTCCATTTCCCATTTATCGTGCAGACATGAAACAAAAGATTACTGAACACGATATAGACTACATAAAAAATCAACAACAAAAGTCTACTAAGAATGAAGGTAATCTTACGTCAAAAGAAAACTATCTCTTAAACAAAAAACAATTAGAACATCTTAAAAAAGATTTAATGGTTCATGTAAATAATTATTTTAAAGAAGTTATACATGCTTCAGAAAAAGTGACTCCTTATATTACACAATCATGGGTAAACTTTACAACTATAAATGAACACCACCATTATCACTCACATTCAAACTCTATTGCGTCTGGTGTTTTGTATATTGCTGCAGACAAAAAACATGACTCAATAACTTTTCATAAAGTAAACAGAGACCAGATTGAAATAAAAGTTAAAGAGTTTAACCCATACAATTCTGGTAGGTGGGTTTTTGAAGTAGACAAAGGAGATCTCTTTATATTTCCATCTACTCTAGCACACTCAGTTCCTAGAAAACATAATGATGATTTAAGAATTAGTCTTTCATTTAATGTTTTTGTAAAAGGAGTTCTAGGAAAGTCCGATGATTTAAATGAATTATTTGTACCATAATTTTTTAACACCGACAGAGGTAGATGAGATACACAATACTATTTTTGATATAAATTTTCCTTGGTATTACGCACACGAAAATACTTTATCTTTGTTTGATCTTAAACAGGAAGAAAAAAACTTTTCTAATATTGTAGATTACTATCAATTATGCCATGTTTTTTATAGTGAGTATTCTAAATATTCTTACATACCAAATGGAATAATAAGTAAACTTAATCTACCTAATAAAATTTTAAGAGCTAAAGTAAATCTACAAGGGCAAAACAGAAACGCAACCACAGAGACTTATAACTGCCCTCATACAGATAGAGATGAACCACATCTAGCAGCGATTTATTATGTTAACGATAGCGATGGATTTACTTTTTTATTTGACAATGATAATAATATTACTCACAAAATTATGCCAAAAAAAGGAAGTCTATTACTATTTAATGGAGCTATAAAACATGCTTCAGGACATCCAATAAAATCTTTAAAAAGATGTGTTATAAATTTTAATTTGTCAAATGCTTAGAGAATTTAGAACTAGAATATTAATATTTGGTTTATCAGGTTCTGGTAAAACAACTTTTGCAGAGAAGCTATGGCAGGCGTTAAAAGACGAAGGCATTAATTATGCTTATTTTAATGCAGATAAAATTAGAGACATGTTTAATGATTACGATTTTTCTATTAACGGTAGAATAAGACAAGCAGATAGAATGTTTAAACTGTGTGAAATGAGAAGAGAGGGAGCAATAGTAGATTTTATATGTCCTTATGAAACACTAAGAAAAAGATTTAATTATTTTGTTTGGATGAATACTATTAAAGAAAGTGACTACAAAGACACAGACAAAATTTTTCAACCACCAAAAGATATACAAGCAGACATGGTAATAACGGATTTTAATTATGATGACAAAATTAAAACATTAGTTAACAGTATAAAGAATGGTGAACACAAACTAATAGATACAACTTTATATTAATGCAACACACAATCACTAAAGTAATTCAAAGGGAGTCTTATCTCAGCACTTGTTTTGTAAAGAACAAAGATTTATTAGAACGTATTAAAAATAAAATTATAGAAAGAACAAAAAATTCCTCTTTAGATTATAAAACAAATGTCAAAGCAAAGTTTACAGGGTTTCATAGTTTAGTAGAAGAACCAGAAATTTTTGAGTTTATAACAGAAATAAAACCTTGTATTGACAACATATCTAATCAAGTTACTATTGTTAAAGATTGTTGGGGTAATGTTTACGACAACGATGACCACGCCCTATTACACCATCACAAAGATTGCACAGGTTTTTGTGGCATCTTATACCTGACTGAGGGAGGTCCTGGTACATATTTTAAAGACTTTGACACCACTATAAAAGAAGAGTACGGTAAAGTCGTTTTATTTGATCCACTTTTATTGCATCAAGTGGTGCCCTCTAATTTACAAAAGACTAGAATTACTATGGCTTTTAATTGTTATGAGAAGAAACCGTGGGATAATTTATATTTAAATCAATAAAAAAATGTGTAATATAGGCGATTATGCTACAGAAATTAGGATTTTTACCCGGATTTAATAAACAAGTTACAGAGACAGGAGCTGAGGGCCAATGGTTTGATGGCGATAATGTACGTTTTAGATATGGATCACCTGAAAAAATAGGTGGTTGGCAACAGTTAGGAAGTGATAAACTAACAGGTGCCGGCAGGGCTCTCCATCAATTTGACAATAATGCAGGTATTAAATACGCTGCTATAGGAACTAATAGAATTTTATACGTATATTCAGGAGGTCAGTTTTATGACATCCATCCAATTAGAGCTACAATTAGTGGAGTTGATTTTACAAGTCAGAATGGCTCACCGACAATAACAGTAACTTTTCCAAGTCCACATAACCTACAAGATGATGACATAGTTTTATTTAATAATGTTAGCGGTATACCTGGTAGTTCTGCATTTTCAGATAGCAATTTTGAAGATACTAAATATATGGTAACCTCTGCACCATCAGCAACCACTATAACTATTACACTAGCTAGTAACGAGGGATCTAGTCCAATGACTAATGCAGGCACTGCGGACGCTCTGTTGTACTATCGTGTTGGACCTTCTCAACAAGTTGGGGGTTTTGGATGGGGTACTGGACAATGGTCAGGAACTGTTTCAGGACCAGCAACAACAACTCTTTCAACGGCTATAACTGATCTAATAACTACAACTATAGTTATCGCTGACTCTACACAGTTTCCAGCATCAGGAGAAATTAGAATAGGAAGTGAGGACATATCCTATACAAACAATGACACGGCAACAGGGACTTTAAGTGGGGGAGCTAGAGGCGTAAACGGAACTAGTAAGTCAACTCACTCAGCTGGAGCCACAGTAACCAACATCTCAGGTTTTGTTGCTTGGGGTGAATCATCCTCTGATGATGTTACTCTTGACCCAGGTCTATGGGTATTAGATAATTTTGGAACTAAACTTATCGCATTAATTTATAATGGTGCATGTTTTGAATGGGACTCTGCTCCTACTAATGCAACAGCAATTAGAGCTACCTTAATACCAAACGCACCAACAGCATCTCGTCATGTAATGGTATCTACACCAGACAGACACTTAGTATTTTTTGGAACCGAAACAACGGTAGGAGACACTGATAGTCAAGACGATATGTTTATAAGATTCTCAGACCAAGAAAATATTAGTGGCACAAATGCATACACTGTAACAGCAACTAACACTGCAGGAACTCAAAGACTTGCTGATGGCTCTAAAATAATGGGAGCTATCCGAGGTAGGGATGCTATCTATGTTTGGACTGACACTGCGCTCTTTCTTATGAGATTCGTAGGTCAACCTTTTACATTTGCGTTTGAACAAGTAGGAACTAACTGCGGTTTGCTTGGTAAAAACGCTGCGGTAGAAGTTGATGGTTCTGCATATTGGATGTCAGAAAACGGATTCTTTACTTATGATGGTCAGTTAAAATCAATACCGTGTTTAGTAGAAGACTTTGTTTATGATGATATAAATACTACAGCAAGAGATCTTGTAAATGCAGGATTAAATAATTTGTTTGGTGAAGTAACTTGGTTTTATTGCACTAACGGATCTAACGTAGTGGATAGATCAGTAACCTATAACTATTTAGACTCATCACCAAAAAGACCTATTTGGGTTACAGGTTCTTTAGCGAGAGCGGCATGGGCTGACTCAGCTGTATTTGGTAAACCACATGCAACTTCTTATGATAGTGGTAGTAATTCATCTTATGATGTTATAGGAAACACTGACGGTTGCACAATATACTATGAACACGAAACAGGGACCGATCAAGTTTTAGCTGGAGGAGCAACCACTGCTATACTTGGAACCATAACCTCTGGTGACTTTGACATTACTCAAAGAACTGTAAGAGGACAGACTGTAGGTATGGCCGATATAAGAGGAGACGGTGAATTTATTATGAAAATACGTAGATTTTTACCTGATTTTATTTCACAGGTAGGAACCACAACTATAGACTTTACTACAAGAGACTTTCCTAATAGCTCTGCTAAAACACAAACCTTTACAACGACGTCGGCAACGACTAAAGTAGATACTCGTGTAAGAGCTAGATCAATTGCGTTGACTGTAAAAAATACTTCAACGTCACAAGATTGGAAACTTGGCACATTTAGATTAGATATACAACCAGACGGGAGAAGATAATGTCAGCTTTAGATGATTATTACAGAAATGTAAGAAATTTAGAATACATGCCGCGATCAAGGTATTTGTTAAATCCTCCTACTTTGGACGAATTAGAAGAAGAAGACGCAGTGGTTGATACACCACCTGTTAATGCTATCGCTCCGATACAAAACATCGGCGGTGGTGGAGGCGGTGGAATTACATCTCTTCCTCCAAATCAATTAATGGGAAACTTTACTTCAGCTGTACAAAATAGACAGCAGAGTTTAGAAAACCCTAGTTTGTTTGCACAAAAACTTTATGACTTTGGTTTTCCACAACAAAGATCAGTAGATCAAATGATGAGAGATGCCACTGCTTTTAATATGGCAAGGATGCCTGGAGACACTAGAGGAATGCCTATATTTTCAAACATGGGTCCTGATGAAAGAATAGCAGCAATACAAGAATACATGGCTGATGAAACAAGTGTTGGAAATTATCCTGCAGAAGATCCTAGAGATGTAAGATTTCAATATGGTATTCCTACTTTATCAAGTATTTTAAGTAAAGTTGTTCCAAATAGTTATTATGATAAAATGACTGTGCCAGAACAAATCTACACACAAACTAAAATGGGATACAAAGGCCCAACTATATTTGGAGAAAATACTACAGGTGGTAACAAAGATATTTTTGGTAGAAATGTTGTTTCTGGTTTTGGTAACTATGTAGAAAAACAGAAAAAAGATATTGCAAAATTAGATAATTATTTTGGATCTGATTTATTTGATAAAAGATATGGTAAAGACACTGTGTTAGAATTTGATGAAGAGACTGGTCAATTTATGTTTAAGGGACCGAAAGCCGCTGCTGCAAACCGTATGAATAAATTAAACTTAATAAGATATAATTATGATAAAAAAGGTATTAACGAATTCGAACAAATAAAAGAAGAAACTGGTTATAATGAAGTTGAAGAAGCTCAAAAAAATTTAATTAAACGAAAAGAAGCAACACGGCGTGATATTCTAGATGACAAAAATTTTACAACAACTGGTGGTATAACTACCAGTAGAGCAGGAGCAGAAAATACATACACTGGAGGATATGGTGGAGGTGCTGATATGGGATCTGCTAAACCTGGGGGAAGCACATCACCAGGAACATCTGATCAAGGATACACTGATTCAGGACAATACGCCGGTTTAAAAAAAGGAGGACTAGCAAAAATACTAGGATTTTAATTATGGCAAAAATTGTACAATCATTAACAAGAGCAAGTGAAGAATACGAAGAAAGAACTTTTCAATCTTTAGTTAGAGACTTAGACGGTGTAATAACAAAATTAAATTCGTCTTTTCAAGATGAGTTAAAACAAGAGATAGAAGCAAGAAGTTTCTTTTTAGATTCATAATGGCTACAGTAAATCAGTTTAAATTTTTTGGAGTAAACTTAGCTACTACAGCGGAGACAGCTATGTTTGGTACTGATTCCTCTGGTACTCAACTACCTACTATAAACCAAACATATATAGTAAAATCGTTAAGAATTACAAATAATACAGGTAACACACCAACCATAACTATTAAAAATAATGCTTTTAATATTATAAACACTCAAACCTTATCTGCAAATGCTAGTACAGAGATATTATCATTACCTTTAGTAGTAGAGGGAAATACAGCATTAAAAGTCACAATGAGTTCAACAGATTCTGTAACAATAGGTATTAGTTATATGAACATAAACAAGGAGACAATTGATTAATGAAAACAACGATTATAAATGGTCAGGAAGTTCCAGTAATAGAACCTGCTGAAGTTACTACAAAAATTAGTAATGCTAAGACTGGGGAAGTGTATGCCTCAGAAGAAGAATGGAAAGCTAAGAATATACCAGAAACCGACATTAGAAGAGACGTAAACGTCGTGATGCCGAGGCTTGATTTGTTTGGAAAAACAAAGTAAAACGAAATATTGAGGTAAAAATATGGCAATTTCTAGAATGCAAGAACCACGACAGCTGTACGGATTAGGGAGTTTAGTTAGAAAAATAACTAGACCAATCAAAAAAGCCGTTAAAGGTGTGGGAAAAATTGCCAAAAGTCCTATAGGAAAACTGGCCTTATTGGCTGCCGCTGGTTATGGATTGGGGGCAGTAGGACCAGGTGGTTTTAGTAAAGCAAGAATGCTTTCTAGACTAGGTCTAGGTTCATTAACTACAGGCTCTACATTACCTGGAACAGCAACAGGTCCTAGTTTTCTTTCAACGTTAAATCCTTTTGGTACTAACTTTAGTTTAAAAAATTTAGGTATAACTGCTGGTGCAGCGGGAGCTATACTACCGTTTGTTGCGCCTAATTTATTTGCACCTAAAATTGAAGATGAGGAAGAAATAGATTATACAGTTCAACCTGCGGGAATCACAAGTATTGTTGAACAAGCAAAAGATTATTATAGAACGGGCGGTGGTGGTAACCTAGACTACATGCCTAGAAAAGATTATGTTCTACCAAATTTTTACGCTGCTCAAGGTGGGCTAGCTAATAATGAAGAAGATGATAAAGAATTTGACAGAAATTTAACAGGTATTATGAGAACACGAAAACAAAAAGGTGGACCAGTGCCTGGATCTCAAGTTGCAGGATACACAACACCAGTAGGATATAATAAATTTGATTATAGAACAGGTGGTATTCCTGTTAGAACACCTAAAAAACAAGGTGGCATGATGAACCTTGGTGGTTTAGAAATGGATTTTAGAGCTAAGGGTGGTTTTGTTCCAATTGGTTCAAAAGAAAAAGCAGATGATGTACCTGCAAGATTAAGTAAAAACGAATTTGTAATGACAGCTGATGCTGTCAGAGGTGCAGGCGGCGGAAGCATAGAACGTGGCGCACAAAAAATGTATAACACTATGAAACAACTAGAGAGTAGAGTAGCATAATGGCATTACCAGATTATTTACAGGACTTTGCAACAGACTTTGCACGACAGGCTAAAGCAAGTTATAGTGCAGAATTAGATCCAGCAACGTTTATGGGTCCTCAGTTTGTAGCTGGACTTGATCCACTACAAACACAAGCAATAGGATTAGCTCAAGCTGGTGTTGGTAGCTACGCACCATTTTTATCAGCAGCACAACAAGCAATAACACAAGCTGGTCAAGATGTTTCTGGACTCGCTCAGTTCGCGGGCACGGGAGCAGGGACCGGGGCTGGATCAATACAAGATTTTCAATCACCATATCAACAAGCAGTCATCGATGAATCATTAAGACAGTTTGATAGATCAAGAACTGGTGGCAGACAAACTATTCAAGACGCAGCAGTAGCAGCTGGAGCTTTTGGTGGTGGTAGAGAAGGAGCATTGTTAGGACAATACGATGCTGAGTCTTTAATGGGAAGAGAAGGTTTAAGAGCTGGTTTACTACAACAAGGGTTTCAAGATGCAGCAGCAAGAAGAGCAAATGCATTTCAACAACAACAAGCACTAGCAAACGCTAGAGTTGGTTTAGCTGGTCAACAATTTGGTTTGTCTAACTTTATGAGACAAGGCTTAGGACAAGACATATCCGCGTTAGGAGGTCTTGGAGGATTAAGACAAGGATTAGATCAAGCAAGATTAACAGCACAACAACAAACAGAACAAGCAAGCGCAATGGAACCATACGGAAGATTAGAAAGATATGGCACAGCTTTAACTGGATTATCAGGTGGTGTTGCAGCCCCAGGTATGCCAACACAAACACCAAATCCTTTTGGTACAGCCTTATCTAATGCTCTTGGTATTGGTAACTTGTTTGCTAATGTGTATGGAGCAATGAGACCAACATAATGAAAACTTTAAATAGACCAATGTTTAGAATGGGTGGTCCTATCAAAGAAGGGATCATGGATGGTATTGAAGAACCAAGAATAGGTTTTAATACTGGAAGTAAGCCACCTGGTTTTTTTGGTCTTAGCTTTGATAAACCTATAAACTTTGCAAATTTATTTAAAAGTCCTGCAACAGTTGAAAAAGAAAAACAAAAATTAGCTAGTATATTTGCACCAGACTACAGTATGTCTCAATATGGTCAATTTCCAAAACTAGTAAATCCAGAGGATCAACTTTTAGCATCTGCAGGAATGCCAGACGGAACAACGCTACCTGAGAAAAAATATGAGATGACTAGTCCTCTTGAAAATATCATAACTGTGGATGATATAGACATGACATCTGGAGATCAAGATGAGGCTTTCAATATTACTGAAAAGAAAAAAGTTGGTGGAGATGCAAACATTATTATTCCTCCCAAAAAACCTGATGTTAAAAAAGTAGCTGAAGTAGACACAGCTGAAGATATAGATCCAAAAAAACTTAGACAAATATTAGGTTATGACAGAGCTATTAAAAGAGGTAATTACTCTCTCATAGAAGCCATTAGAAAAGGTTTAACTGAAGGTGGAGTACAAGGAGCATTAGACGCTGCTTTTGCTGCTGGAGATACAGCTTATAAAGATGCTGAAAAATTAAGACAAGTAGCTGATCTTAAACAGTATGAAAGAGAATTAGAACTTAAAGATTACGATAAGAAAAGAAAAGACGCTATTGAAGACTATGAAAAAAAATTAGAAATTAAAAAAGAATTAGATCCTACAAAACAAGCCAAAGGTATCATACAAAAGAACTATGAGTTCTTAACAGGTGTGCTTGGAATGGATTCTGATAAAGCTAGAAGAATTGCTACAAAAGAAACAGAAGCTACAATCGATGCACAAATATTGGCTGTTCAAAAAAGTTCAGGACTACCTGCAGTTACAACCGATGTTTTAGATGGCGCTGGTGGTATCTTCTATGGTAACGAATACAAAGGAAGAGCTTCAAGCGCAACAGACACGGGTGAACTAGCAGATGGTTGGTACCTGGTAGATGGCAAAATTTTTGTTGAAATAGAAGAAGGTACAATCAAAAGTAAGTCTAGAACATACTCACCAAGGGGGTAAATAGATGGCTACTTTAGGCGAGCTATTAGGTAACAACACTCCTAACGATATATCTCAAAGAGAAGATTTAAGAGCAGAAGCAGAAAAATATCAAGACATTGGTACATTAGAATCAATCTTTGCAGGAATAGGTTCGGGATTAATACAAATACCAAAAGGAGTAGTGTCTTTAGGTGCAAGTGTATATGATTTATTAAACGATACAAACAAAGCTGCAGAAGTAGAAAAATATTTTGACGATTTAACAGAACTAGATGAAAAAGCAGAAGCAACAACCGCAGGTAAGATTGCAGAACTTTTGGTTAACGTTGGTGTGCCAGGAGGAGTAGGTTTTAAAGTTGGATCTAGTTTAGCTAACGCTGCAGTAAGAGCAAAGAAAGCCGGTAATTATTTTAAAATTACAGGAGACGCTGGTAAAAAATTAAAGAAAGGTGCAGACGTCGCACAAGAGTTAAATAAAAAAGGTAAAGCTGCAAAGTTTTTTGCAGGCACGACAGCTGGTGGTATTGCAGAAGGTGTATTCATTGGTGATGTACAAAGCGCTGGATCATTGGGTGATGCTTTAGGTGGACCAACAGAAATAGATAGAGAACCAGGTTTAGAAGGATCAGAAGCAGCGTTAAGAGATATTGTAAACAGAGTAAAGTTTGGAACAGAAGGTGCTTTATTTACTGGTGTTCTTGGAGGCACAGGCACTATTATAAAAAATCTTGCAAAAAGAGGTAATGAATTACAGTACAGCAATGAACTACTAGATAAGTTTTACGATAAAATTGGTGGTGCATTAAGAGCTAGAGGTAAAAAAACAGAAGAGTTTTTTAAATTAGAAAGAACTCAAAAAGGTTTAAGATCAGGTGATACTGTTGTTGCAAAAAATATATCCAGAGACACAGATAGATTAATAGACTCTGTATTTCCTGCATGGAGAACTGTAGCTAATGCACAGTCTGCAAAAAATAGAAATGCATTTTTAGAAGAGGTAAATGAATTATTGTTAAGTGGTAAACCTACTGTGGATAAAAGTGGTAGAATAAAATTTGAATTTTTAGATCCTAGCAAGAAAAAATTTAAAGTATCAGAGACTATTAGAAAACATTTAGATGGTAAAAAAGCTACACAAGTAGAAACAGAATTGTTTGCAAACATAAATGCAATTAGAAACAGATGGCAGGACTTGTTTTCTTCATTAGGTAAAAGACTTGATGACAAAGAACTAGGTGAATTTAAAAAATTATTTGGCACAAAATTTAAAAACTATTTAGGATCTACTTACGATGTGTTTCAAAACAAATCCATCTTACCTTTTTTGTCTTATAAACCTTCAAGAGAAGCTATTGAAGCAGCTGAAAAATTATTTATGACAACCGCTAGACAACAAGGCAAACCAATAAGTAAAGAACAAGCACAAAGTTATGTGAAACAGATTATTGACACTGCTAAATTACCTGGTGGTTTTAAGATGGACAAACCTAATGACCCGTTTTTTAAAATACCTACTTTCTTTGTTGGTAAAACTGCAATGAGAGATGTGGCTGATTTTAATGGAACAATAAACATTGCTAATATAACTAAGCAAGCAGACAAAGAAGTGTTTGAAAACCTGTTGGGTAAAAATAAAAACCCAATGCAAACTATATTAGCTGGGACATCTAAGCTATCTGTTTTGTCAAGAAGAAACGTTTTCTTTGATGACATTATAAAAGAATCAGATGCATTAAAAGCTGGCGGTAAACGAGGTATGATTTATGATAGTTACGATGAAGCAGTGGATGCGTTGGGCTCAGATATAAAACAAATTAAAATAGACCTTGGTAGAAAATTAGAAGCTGGTGTTACAAATCCATTAAATGGTAAATACGCATTAAGGGGTGTAGCAGATGCCCTAGAACAAACATCTACAATAACCAAAGATCCTAGTTTTGGTATGCAGGTATATAACAACTTAGTCTTGTACCCCAAAGCTACATCTCAAATTGCAAAAACAATTTTATCTCCTGTAACACACTTACGTAATTTTGTAAGTGCTGGTGCGTTTGCAGCAGCAAATGGAATATTACCTATGAACCCATTAAAAGCTAAAGCGATTAAAAATGCGTATCAAGCATTACAAACTGGTTTAGTTGGCACAAGAAAACAAAATGAATTTTATGAAGAGTTGTTAGAACTTGGTGTTGTAAACTCAAATGTTAGACTTGGAGATTTATCAAGATTGATGGAAGATGTAAACTTTGGTGCAACTATGACAACTGATAAAGGTATGAGATTATTATTAAAACCTTTATCAAAATTAAAATCTATATCACAAGATTTATATACAGCTGAAGATGACTTCTGGAAAATATATTCTTTTGCTATTGAAAAAGATAGAATTGCATCATCTCTTGCTAGAAATTTAAAAGAGGGGGAAATATTTATAGATAGAAAAGGAGTTAAAAGAGTATTTAGACCAAATAATAAAACTTATGAAAGATATTTAAAAGAAGAAGCAGCGGACATTGTTAAAAACAATATACCAAATTACGATTATGTTTCTGAATTCATACAAGGTCTAAGAAAATATCCTATTGGAAACTTCGTTTCTTTTCCTGCAGAGATACTTAGAACAGGCACAAACATAGTTAGAACTGCTTTAGACGAAATAAGTGGTACCATAACAAAAGCAGATGGAACTAAAGTTAGACCGTTTATGACAACAGGTTTTACAAGACTTTTTGGTTTTGGAGCTACTGTTGCAGCTGTGCCTTATGCTGCAGTAGAATTAGGTAAAGCACTTTACGATGTTTCAAATGATGAATTACAAGCAATAAAAAGATATGTTGCGGACTGGTCTAAAAACTCAACAATCATACCTATCAAAGATAAAAAAACAGGTAAGTTTAAATACATGGATTTCAGTCACGCCAACGCTTACGACACATTAATTAGACCTGTACAGTCTATAATTAATCAAGTTGCTGCCGGTGAAAAGGATAACGATGGTATGATGGATGACTTTATATTAGGGTCTTTTGTAGCGATGAGAGAATTAGGTGAACCATTTATCAGTGAATCTATTTGGACAGAAGCTGTGTTGGACATTATCGCTAGAAAAGGAAGAACAAGATCAGGATCAGAAGTATATAATGATAAAGATTTACCAGGAGTAAAAGCAAGAAAAATTATGGATCACCTGGTAGAAGCACAAATGCCTTTTTCATTAAATCAACTTAAAAGAATAGACAAATCTATAGAAGCAGTAGATGTTATTACAAAAGGTAAGTACGATGATTATGGACAAGACTATGAATTTGGTCCAGAGTTTGCAGGACTATTTGGATTTAGAGCAATAGAATTAAATCCTGAGAGAAGCATACAATTTAAAGTTGCTGATTATCAAGATGGTGTAAGAAATTCTAGAAAATTATTTACATCAAATGTTTTAAAAGGTGGGCCGGTTGAACCATATGAAATTATAGATGCATACATAAATGCAAACAGAGCGTTGTTTAGTACAAGAAAAGAAATGGTAAAAGATTTAGAAGCTGCTAAAATTTTAGGTATGTCTAATGTAGATATTGCAGTAGCGACTAAAGGTCGTTTAACTAAAAGAGATTTAGGATCATTGCAAATTAAATTTTTTAAACCTTATAAATTATCAGATGGAATTTTTGCTAAGTTTCAAGAAAATGCAGACAAGATAAATGTTAAGAATCCTGTGTACGATGCACTTGGAGAAATTAATTCTATATTAAGTCAACTATCAGGATTAGACTTAGATGATGAGTTTCCATTTATAGAGAATAAACTTTTACCTAAACCAGGTGGTGCAGATGCAGCCTCTTTACCGACAGGTGTCAATACAGCACCTATAGATGCTAATATTTTATCTTCACAAGTACAACAAACAGACTCGACAAACGCACAACGGTTTGCTACACTATTTCCAAATGGCTAAAAACGCATTACAAAAAATTGAAGAACATGAAAAGCTTTGCAGAATAATGCAGAAGCAAACTCATGATAAAATACATAAGCTTGAACACCAAATAAACAGGGTGGAAAGCATATTATTAGTATCTACTGGTGCCTTGATAACAGGCATGGCTTACGTTATATTTACATTAATTACAAAATAAAAACTATGGAACTTTCCCGTAACTTCAGCTTGCAAGAGCTTATTAAATCAGACACTGCTATCCGTTTAGATATCAACAACAATCCTAACTCAGGTCAGATAGAAAAACTAAAAGCACTTTGTGAAAATATTTTACAGCCGGTACGTGATCATTTCGGCAGAGTAAAAGTGACTAGCGGTTTTCGTAGCGAAGCGTTGTGTATAAAAATAGGCAGCTCTGTAAATTCACAACATGCCAAAGCCGAGGCCGCAGACTTCGAATGTATGGGTACAGACAATGCAGAATTGGCTGACTGGATCAACAAGAACCTAAACTATGACCAGCTTATACTTGAGTTCTATACTCCGGGTGAGCCAAACAGTGGGTGGATACATTGCAGCTATACTGCCGATCAACCAAGAAAACAATTTTTACACGCATACAAATCAGAAGGCAAAACAAAATATAAACCTGTGATTGGAAAAGCAGTAGATTTAGTTTAACATCCACAATATACACATCGTAAGACTAATCCATAGTCCCATTCTTATAACTACACCAGGTCTTAAATCCATTCTTTTAGCTCCTCTCCCATTATCTGTGTTGCTATGTCTACTTTTTTTCGTAAAGCTTTTACAATTTTATCATCAACTGTATCTTCACAAATAATGTCTACGTATGTCATAGGCTGTTCTTGACCTATACGATCTATTCTAGCCTCTGACTGTTGTCTTTTTTCTAAGTCATAACCATTAGAATAATAAACCATAGTTGATGCAGCAGTTAATGTAATTCCATATCCACCCGTTTGAGTCGTACCTACAAAGAATCTGTAGGAAGATTTTTTATCTTGAAATTTTTTAATATTTTTCTGTCTATCTTCTTGTGGAGTCAAGCCATAATAATCAACAAAAGTATTTTCTCCAAACTCTTTACGAATAGCTTCAATTATTCTGTGAACATCTCTTTGAAAGTGGGCCCATATAACTACCTTACCTTCTACTTCATGCAACACATTCATTAGTTCTGGTAGTCTATTGGTATCCAGGTCAACCAGAGTCCCATCATCAGCAGTAAAGTTACCACAAGTTATTTGTTGGAGTCTCATTAATTGAGTCAACACCGTAGCTGTAGTCATTGTCTTGCCTTTAAAACTTGCATGAGCAATTTCTTTCATCTGACTGTATGCCTTTGATTGATCGGGAGTTAAATTAACAATACGTTTCATAAATGTTTTTTTAGGTAGATCTAAACATTCATCCTTTAATACTCTATAAGAAAAGTCTTTTAGTTTTTCTGACAGCTCTTCTAAATTTCTGTAGCCTACAACTATTTGTACTGATCGACCACCAAAATTAGCTGTTCTCATTACAGCGTATCTAGTTCTAAAAGAGTAATAAGAAGAATGTCCCAATAGTTCTGGCATTAAAAAATCACATTGTTTATACAAATCTAGTGGTGATTTGGTTACAGGAGATCCTGTAAGAATCCTATTGTATTTAGTCGCTAGACCTAGTTGGCATATGTTTTTCGTACGTTTTGCTTCTGGGTTTTTTATTGTAGTAGACTCATCAATTGCCATCATGGCTCTATGAGAGAATAAAAATTTTTGTGCAAAGTCATAACCTTTTTTAGTAGACAATGCTTCTACATTCATAATTAATATGTGCAGATCTTCTCCTGTTTCAAACAGGGTATCTAATTTTTTAGTTTGTGATTTAGTAATTAACGATTGCCATAAAACAGTTTTATGTTCTATGTGGTCTACAAGATGAGTAGGTATTTCGTTTTCATACCAGTTTTTTACCACACCTTTGGGCGCCACAATTAGGACACCATTGATTTTACCATTATCATAAAGCATAGATATATTATCTATTAATACTTTTGACTTACCTGTACCCATCTCCATAAAGTATGCAAAGTAGGGTTTATCCCACGACATTTTTAATGCCTCGAGTTGATGCTCGTATGGCTTCGTTTTAAATTTATAGTTCATAACTTTTTCTTCTTTCTGTATTGACATCCATATAAACATCTTTATATTGTTTGTCAATGAAAGAAAGAATAGTTTATTTAATACAAGACGTACCTGGTACAAAAGCTGGAACACCTAAAATAAATATTGTAGGTGCTAGAGATTACGGAGAAGTTGTTTCATTGTTACCAGAACTCTCACAAATAATTTTTTCACCAGGCCCATTAATCTTTAAGTTAAGAAAACTTTTAAAAGATTTTCAACCTGATGATTATTTGTTGTTAACAGGTGATCCTGCTATCATAGGTGTTGCATGCTCTATTGTTTCTGATATGACTAACGGTAAATACAATCTATTAAAATGGGATAAACAAGAAAGAAAATATTATCCTATTAAAATTAATCTATACGAGAAAGGAGAAATAGATGATTAACTTTGAAGAAGACCAAAGACAAGATTTAAATAATGTTAATGATGCAAAATCTTTGTCTGATCAAGTTGTAAAACTAAAACAATTAGAGGACGACTTAGAACAAAAAGAAAAAGAATTAAAAGAGTTGAAGAGACATATCGATTTAGTTTCTGGTGAGGTTATACCTACCATGATGCAAGAGATGAACATCTCTACATTGAAACTAGCAGATGGATCTTCAGTTGAAGTAAAACCAGTTTATGGTGCTTCTATTTCGGCAGCGAATAAAGAAGGCGCCTATACATGGCTTCGAGAAAACGGCCTTGGTGATCTTATTAAAAATGAGATTACAGTTTCTTTTGGTCGTAACGAAGATAACAAGGCATCGCAATATGCGATCCTTGCGCAAGGTCAAGGGTATGAACCTGTCCAGAAACTAAAGGTTGAACCCATGACACTTAAAGCATTGGTCAGAGAGCGTCTCGAGTCTGGACAAGAAATGCCCTCTGATCTTTTTAACGTGTTCTCAGGAAACAGAACCAAAGTAACAAGGAGCAAATAAACATGAACCAAGTAACAGAGAAAAAGTCTGCACCACTTCCAACAAATATATTTGAAGATGATGCAGCAAAAGGTTTGGGTGCAATAGGTCAAGAAGATCTAGCCCTTCCTTTTCTTAAAATCCTAGGACAACTTTCACCAGAAGTTAATAAACGTGATGGTAAGTATGTTGAGGGTGCAGAACCTGGAATGATTTTTAATTCAGTAACAGGTGAACTGTATGACGGAGTAAAAGGTATAGATGTAATACCATGCTTTTATAAGTTGGAGTACATCGAATGGAAAGATAGAGGAGAGGGCATAGGTGCACCTGTTGCAATCTATGATTCATCTTCTGATATCATGTCCAAAACAAAACCAGATGCAAACTACAAAGATAGATTACCAAATGGTAATTACATTGAGAAGACTGCATCGCACTTTGTCATCATAAAGGGAGATAGTCCATCGACAGCGTTGATATCTATGAAATCTACTCAATTAAAAATTAGTAGAAAATGGAATTCAAT
>PYIJ01260454.1_pt1 | contig 32061 bp, 17 predicted proteins | sample 3578051 | NCBI WGS metagenome assembly PYIJ01 (sample SAMN08408021, study PRJNA431606) | Marine metagenome isolate SA_KN192-05_S13_5m, whole genome shotgun... | biome: marine; feature: oceanic pelagic zone; material: water; isolation source: surface water sample, 0.2-0.8 um fraction ... | reverse complement strand
TTCTTCTGATCTAGATTATGTTGCAAACAATTCCTTGGCATTAAATGGGGGCACGATCAAAGATGCTGCAGGGAATGCTGCCACGCTTACTTTAGCCAATCCTGGAGCTGCTAACTCCTTAAGAGCTAACAAAGCATTGATAGTTGATACTAGTGTACCTACGGTAACGGATGTTACTTCCACAACGAGTAATGGATCTTATAGGGAAAGCGATGTGATTGCCATCACAGTGGTATTTAGTGAGACGGTGAATGTTACGGGTACTCCTCAGCTTACCTTAGAGACGGGGGGTAGTGATGCGGTGGTTAATTACAGTAGTGGAACGGGTAGTAACACTTTAACTTTTAATTATACGATTGGTGCAGGACAGGCATCGGCTGATTTAGATTACAAGGCGACTAATTCCTTGGCATTGAATGGGGGTACTATTAGAGATGCAGCGTTAAATAATGCGACGCTTACTTTGGCCACTCCCGGAGCCGCTAATTCCTTGAGAGCCAATAAAGATTTGATTGTTGATAATACCCTTCCAACCATCACAGGCGTAACCTCAACTACGAGTAATGATTCTTATAAGGCGGGTGAGACGATTGCCATCACAGTGGCATTTAGTGAAAATGTTAATGTTACTGGAACTCCTACGCTCACCTTAGAGACGGGGGGTAGTGATGCGGTGGTTAATTACAGTAGTGGAACGGGTACTAACACTTTAACCTTTAATTATACGATTGGTGCAGGGGAAACCTCAGGAGATCTAGATTACGTTGCTATTAACTCACTAAAATTACCCGCTCCCTCACCTACAAAGGTTGCTAATAAAGCAACTGTTGGTACGGCACCTAGTGTAAAAATAGTTGGTAATTATGCTTATATAGCCGATGGAAGTGCCGGTCTTGCTATCATAGATATTACAGATCCTACGAATCCCGGTAATCCTGTCTATAAAAACACCAATGGAATGTCATATGGAATAGATGTCGTTGGCAGTTATGCATATTTGGCTGATGGTGATGAGGGTCTTGCTATCATAGATATTTCAAATCCGGCAAGTCCTGGCAATCCTGTATATAAAAATACCAATGGATCTGCTCGTGAGGTAAAAATCAATGGCAGTCATGCATATATAGCCGATGGAAATGTAACGGGTCTTGCTATCATAGATATTTCGGATCCGGCAAATCCTGGTGCCCCTAGTTATATAGCTACCGGTGGATGGGCAAACGAAATAGACATCAATGGCAGTCATGCATATGTAGGTAATGGCACGCCGGACGGTCTTGCTATCATAGATATTTCAAATCCGGCCAGTCCTGGAACTCCTGTGAAACAAAATACCAATGGTTATGGATATGGAGTTTCTGTTGTTGGTAATTATGCTTATGTGGCTGATGGTAATGAGGGTCTTGCTATCATAGATATTTCAAATCCGGCAAGTCCTAGTGTGGCTGGTTTGAGGAATATTTCTGGCGGAAGTGCAAAGGATGTCGATGTCAAAGGTAATTATGCTTATTTTGCGGCAACTGGAAAATTTGTTATCATAGATATTTCAGACCCAAGTAATCCTGGTACTCCTGTGGAAAAAGGGACTAGTAGTGCAAATGGAATAGAGGTCAAAGGTAATTATGCTTATTTGGGAAGTCAACTTTATGGTCTTGAGGTTTGGTCTCTCAACGGGGGAGGTATTATCCAAGATGCGGCAGGAAATGATGCTACGCTTACTTTGGCGACTCCCGGAGCGGCTAATTCCTTAGGGAATAGTAAAGCTTTGATAGTTGACACTAGTGTCCCCACAATTAGTAGTGTGAGTTTGAATGCTGCGAACTCACAGCTAACTGTAACTTTTTCAGAAGATGTGTATGATACCGATGGAGGTTCAGGGGATTTAGAAGCAGCTGATTTTGCTTTAAATATTACGGGGGGCGCTGCCACTGTTGCTGCCACTCCTACAGGAATAACCAAAACATCTCAGAGTATTTGGATATTAGATTTGAATATATCGGGTACTGCCAACGGCTCTGAAACCCTTGATGTTGTTCCTGCTGCAGGGAATGCAATATATGACAAGGCGGGCAATGCGGCATCAACCTCTCAGTCAAACAATACAGCAACTTTAACAGAGAAGATAGTACCTACGATCACCAACCTAGCGATTTATGATACAGATTTTAATGGATTGATCGATAAGATCATCGTGACTTTTAGTGAGAATGTGGATACTGATGATGGAAATGCTCCTGTAGCTGGGGATTTTGGTACAATTAAATTACCAGATGGACAAACAGCAGATTTAACAGGAGCAAGCTTCACAGATCCTGCGGGTTCATCAAATACGGTAACAATCACGGGAATCGCGGGTCAATCTACAAAAAACACCGCTGTAGGAGCTACTGCGATAGATGGAATTACCAACCAATGGAAGGATGGCGCTGCCAATGCGACTTCTAATCCCGATGATGCTGAGACAATCACCGATGTGGCAGCACCCCAGGTTTCAGATTTAGCTATATATGACACAGATGTTAATGGATTGATCGATAAGATCATTGTGACTTTCAGTGAGAATGTGGATACTGATGATGGAAATGCTCCTGTAGCTGGAGATTTTGGTACAATCGTATTACCCGATGGACAGAACGCAACTTTTGGAGGAGCAAGTTTCACAGACCCTGCTGGCTCATCAAGCACGGTAACAATCACGGGAATTGCAGGCCAATCTACAAAAAATACCGCCGTAGGAGCTACTGCAGTAGATGGAATTTCCAATCAATGGAAGGATGGCGCTGCCAATGCGACTTCTAATCCCGATGATTTTGAGACAATCACCGATGCGGCAGCACCCAACATCGTTGCAGCCAACATATTAGATGATGATGACGATGGGCAGATAGATCAGATACTAGTAACCTTATCTGAGAATATTAATGATGGTAGCTCAACCTTAAACAATACAACATTTACCGTTGCCGGATACACTGTCAGTAATACCACTACGGGTGCTTCCGCTAATGATAACAAAGTGCTTATTACCCTCACCGAAAGTGGTTCTGCGGATACCGATGCCACTCCTAGTGTGGAACTAGTTGCTGCTAAGCTCTCTGATGGGGCCAATGCTTTAGCCGCTAATCAACCCGTCTTTAATGGTGCAAATAACGTAGCGCCACCTGCTATAAGTGCCGCAGAAACATTTGATAGTGATAAGGATGGCCAGATAGATCAGATACTGGTAACCTTATCTGAGAGTATTAATGATGGAAGTTCAACTTTGGATAATACTACATTTACTGTTGCCGGATACACAGTAAGTAATACTACAACGGGAGCTTCTGCCAATGATAACAAAGTGCTTATTACCCTTACAGAAAGCGGTTCTGTGGATACCGATGCTACTCCAAACGTGGTACTCGTTGCTACTAAAATCTCTGATGGTAGTAATGCTTTAGCATCTGATCAAACCTTTAATGGAACAACTGATGGAGCGGCACCTGCCATAAGTGCAGCAAAAACATTAGATGATGATAAGGACGGACAAATAGATCAGATCTTAGTAACCTTATCTGAGGCGATTACTGATGGAAGTTCAACTTTGGATAATACTACATTTACCGTAGCTGGATATACGGTAAGTAATACGACTACAGAATCCTCAGCTAATGACAACAAAGTCCTTATTACTCTCACCGAAAGCGGCTCAGCAGATACTGATGCTACTCCTAACGTGGAACTAGTTGGGGCTAAAATTTCTGATGGGACTAATGCTTTAGCATCCAATCAAACTTTTACTGGAACAACTGATGATGCTGGGCCTGCCATCATTGCAGCGAGCACCATAGATAGTGATGACAATGGGCAGATAGATCAGATACTAGTAACCTTATCTGAAACGATAGCCGATGGAAGTTCAACCTTGAATAATACTACATTTACTGTTGCTGGATATACGGTAAGTAATACGACTACGGGAGCTTCTGCTAATGATAACAAAGTACTTATTACACTTAATGAAAGTGGCTCAGCAGACACCGATGCTACTCCAACCATGGTACTCGTTGCTGCTAAAATCTCTGATGGTATCGATGCCTTAGCATCCGATCAAACCTTTAATGGAATAACTGATGGTGTGCCGCCTGCCATAATCGCAGCACAAGTATTAGATGATGATAAGGATGGGCAGATAGATCAGATATTAGTAACCCTATCTGAGAATATAGCCGATGCAAGTTCAACCTTGAATAATACCACATTTACCGTTGCCGGATACACGGTAAGTAATACTACAACGGGATCCTCAGCCAATGATAACAAAGTGCTTATTACCCTTACCGAAAGTGGCTCTCCGGATACTGATGCTACTCCTGATGTTACGCTGGTTGCTGCTAAAATTTCTGATGGCGGTAGTGCTTTGGCAGCTAATCAAACCTTTAGTGGAACAACTAATGGAGCACCGCCAGCCATAAGTGTAGCGCAAACATTAGATGATGATAATGATGGACAAATAGATCAGATACTGGTAACCTTATCTGAGAATATAGCCGATGGAAGCTCAACCTTGAATAATACTACATTCACCGTTGCTGGATACACGGTAAGTAATACTACAACGGGAGGTTCCGCTAATGACAATAAAGTACTTATTACCCTTACTGAAAGTGGCTCTCCGGATACAGATGCTACTCCGAATGTGGTACTAGTTGCGGCTAAAATTTCTGATGGGGCGAATGCTTTGGCATCCGATCAAACCTTTAGTGGAACGACGGATACTGCTCCGCCTATTTTATTATCGGCTTCCTACAAAGATATCAATCCTGCTGCTGAACCTGATGGTACAGTAGACCGAGTAGATGTGATTTATAGTGAAGATGTTTCAAACTCCACTTTTGAGGCAGGAGATTGGACTTTCCCTACCAATGGCGCAAATTTTTCTGCTGCCAGCGCTAATTTTAATGGAAACACCATTGAGATAACAGTCACTGGTGCAGCTGCCAATACCACTGTATTTGGAGCCACTACTGTATTGTACACCGCCAATGCCGGTACCGCAAATAGTGTTAAAGACGTTGCTTCAACACCAAACAATGCAGCTACAAGCAACGCAACCACTTTAACTGATGTCGCTGCTCCCATTATAGTCTCTGCATTCACCAAAGATTCCCAGCCTGACGGCTCTACTGATCAAATAGTCCTGACTTTTAGTGAACCTGTAGATCTATCCAATGTAGACAATAACAATTTTACTTTAACAGAAAGTGCAGGGGGATCTCCAACCATAACTGGCAGCTATACCGCTAATGATGCTTCAACTATAACCTTCAATTTGAATGGAGTCACGCCTAATAATACCTCTTTAACCATTGATTTAGATTACAATGATGCAGCAGGAACAATCATAGATAATAGCAGTAATGAAATGAGCTTTAATGAAGACACTACAGGATCCGATGGAGTCGGGCCTACTTTAGTCATCACAGCTACTAATGGCACACTAGCTTCCCCCGGCGCTGTTGTTAATAGTGGGTCGACAACAACAGATGTCGGTATAATTTTAACTTTCACTCTAAGTGAACCTTCATCAGATTTTGACATTAACGATATAGACCTGAGTGCTGCAAATGGGACCATTAGCTCTGCTCTTACCGTTGTCTCCAGCACTGTTTATAGAGCCCATTTTGCTGCAACTCGAGAGGGCCTTCTCACGACAGTTGGAGTTACCGTAGGGGGCTTTAGTGATAACTTTGGTAACGCTAACGTTAAGCCGATAACAAAATTTCTTTGGACCAATAACGTTCCTATGGATTTTGCCTCCGGCTCGTGGCGACATCTTACTTGTAAGGATGCTGACGATGGTCAAATTACCGTTAACATTCCTACTGGGGGTAGTGGGACATATGAATATGATATTGCAACGGCAACAGGAAATTTGTTTGATGGTGGCTATGTCAGTAAAACCAGTAATATTTTTAATGGTCTCGCTGCGGGCACTTATTACGTTGCCTTTCGAGACGTGGCGGATGATCCTACACATTTTAGCTATGGGGATGCAATAACGATAAGAGAACCCTCAGTAGATTTAGATGCCCTAATTAGTACCTCTCAAACTAATATTTTGTGTTTTGGTGAAGATGTTAACTCAGGAAGTATAACCATAACTAGACCGGGGAGCTCTGCCAGTGGAGGAGTTCGAGACATCACTAGCGTGAATCCCAAAGAATTTGGTATCATGGAATATGATATCGATACATCTCCCGGAAATCTATTTGATGCTGGCTATGTTACTAATTTAAACAATACCTTCAATTATCTTCCTGCAGGGAAATATTATGTGGGAGCAAGACGAATAATAAATTATGATGTTAATGGAAATGGACTCGATGATGGAGTGGGTGCTGGAGATGAAACGGGTCTTTATTGCGAATCTCGGGAAATAGAAATTACCATAACTTCACCCGATGCGCTTACCTTAACTCTTGATGCAAATCCTATAAATACTTATGGCCCTCGTTGCTATGGCCAAGCCTCAGGTCAAATTACCACGATCGTTAGAGGAGGCACAGGGACTCTTTATTATTCTGCGAGTCTCACTGATGGGTCATTTAATTATAATTTTGGCTCTCAAAATCGCTCAGTCCCATACTCAAATGCAACAACTAAAGCTCTTTCTGGAATACCTAAAGGGACTTGGTATGTTTCTGTTAAAGATGCCAATGAATGTGAGGTAGAAGTACGTCCGGCTCCATTTGTTGCTAACGAGGCGAATGAGCTGAGTATTGCTTCAGTATCTTCCACTGATGTTTCTTGTTTTGGGAGTACAAATGGTACTATCTCAGTAAGCATGGAGCCTGGAAAAGAAGGAGCCGGCAGTTTAACTTTTGCTAAACTTGCTGCAAATTCCAGGCCCGGCCCGGGTGCTTTTTCTGTTTTTACTGCAAATGGAGGAACTTTTACGAATATCGCTGCAGGTTCTTATTATATCGCTGTGAAAGATGCTAATAACTGCATCGTGGTAAGTGATGCTCGGGTTAATGTGAATGCACCCCCTGCAATAGGAGTGATTATGTATAAGGAAAATGTTAGTTGTAATTCTTCAACCAATGCCGATGGCGCCCTCCATGCATCTGTTTCGGGAGGAGTGGCTCCCTTCACTTACAGGTGGGAATATGATCCAAATGATTGGAACATGGGTAGTGCCCAGGCCGAGACACTCACAGATACCGACCATGACATCATAAATTTAAAACAAGGTTATTACCGCCTAACTGTTACTGATGCTAATTTATGTACAAAAGTGGTTAAAAATAATTGGTATGCCGATAATAACATGCACGTTCTTGGTGGTTGGGGAGATAGCGATGGATTTACCTTACAATGTTATGGAGACCAAGATGGAAGGTTGGATTTAAATTTCTTTCTCGATGACACAGAAGAGCAACCTAATTTCAATGTTATTCGTTGGTTTGAAGGGTCTTCTGCCTTTGCTGATGAAACTACAATTAATTCTACAACGCTAAAGATTAGGGATAACAATGATGGTAGGGTTAGGGTTGGAGATGCTGTTTATGGAGAGGGGATCTCCGAGCTGATTACGGTAACTTCTATCACGGATGCAAATAATATTGTATTATCTGCTCCTCAAAGTATACAAAATGGCACTCAGCTCTATTTTGGTATTTCCGTAACAGATGCTGAGACAGGGACCAATATATTTTATCGAGATAAAGATGGTGCTCCAGGAACACCTGCCGATAAAAGATATTATCGCTTAGATCAACAAGGAATACCCAATGGAAAAATTAGTAATCTGGGCCCTGGAAAATATTTCGCCACCGTAGATAACGGTCTTGGTTGCAGAAAAACTTTAGGTTATCAGGTAGATGCTCCTGATGAAATTCTTTGGGCCACAAGAGCTGAACGTCCACTACTTGGAGCAGGAGTCACGGCCATTGATTATATAACAACAACAAGAGATTTAAGAGGGTCACAATATGATCTTAGTTGTGTCTCAGTTGGAGGGGGAACCCCTTCCATTCGTTATGGAGCTACGCCCTCAGCTGCTACCGCCACTGTAGATGCAACTTCGTTAGTCCCCGCTGCTAAAATTACTGCTGACTATAAAGTTTATCATGAGGTAGATAGTGGAAAAATGGTTACATTAACTGCTCCTGCCGGTGCTACTTGGACTAGAGTAAACTTTGCAAGCTATGGAAACGCCAATGATACAAATGCTGATGGAATTGGGGATTCTTATTCTACGTGCAACGCCTTAAACACGCGTAATATTTTAGCGGGTCTTATCATTGGGAAAAATACGGCCACCTTTCGCGCAGATAGTGCCACTTTTGAGCCAAACCAAGATCTTCCCCAAGCTAGTAATTTAATTCCTGGCTGTGGATCAGGGAAGACCCTTTCTTTTAATATTTCTTATGGTTTTGCCGAAGATGCAGTGGCTTACGATACCATTACAGGAGGAAGAATTATTGACGCTGGATATTATAATGTAGAGGTGGCTGGGGCACTACAATCAAGATATCGTGCCGAGAGTCACTATGACTTCTATTTGACCAATCTCTCAAATAGCTCCACAACTATTATTTATGATCAAAGTAGTCCCAATCGAACAGATGGGACAGTTTTTCAAGCTACTGGTTTAGCTCCAGGAAATTATTCTGTATATGTTAAAGATGGTTATGGATGCACCTCCTCGGCACATGAATTTGATATATTAGGACCAACTACTGGGTTTAATATTGATTCAATGGCTATTGAAAATGTTTCTTGTTTTGGTGCTAATGACGGTACGGCAAAGGTGGTTTATACCATCGATACAGATCCTAATCATCCTCGGCCTGCAGACTCAATAAAATGGTACTTACTGGACAATTCTTCAAATTACCAATTAGTTCCAGAGTTAACAGGGTTAGAATCGGTTGAAAACCTCCCTAAAGGATCCTACAAGTTTTCTATAACAGACCTGTATGGCTGTCTAAAGGAAAAAGCTTTCGTCATCACCGAACCTGCTTTGCTTGCCATTGCCGAAACAGTTACTGATGTAGCCTGCCAGACCGATCCCGGGGAAGATTTTGGTAATGCGTTGAATTTCGATCCTACAGATAAAAACAGAATTGTGGTTGCTGACGACAATTCATTGGATATGACCAATGCCCTCTCTGTTGAAACTTGGATTTTTGCCAATACCGTTGGTGGGGGCGCGCAAACCATTGTTAGTAAGACGGGGAATACCAATAATGGCTTTGCTCTCTCAACCAGCAATGGTTGGTCGAGTATTGACTTTCAAATAAAAAATGGGGGTGCAGTAACTACTATTTCCGCAGTTGGAATAGCAATAGAAAATGGATGGCACCACGTAGCGGCAACTTATAATTCCATTTCAGGAATGAAGATTTATGTTGATGGCAATTTTATCAATAGTACTGGTGTAACAGGGGGTCTGGCGAGTAATGCCCAACAACTAACTATAGGTGCTCAGCATGACGGTGCAGGTTCTGCAGATAGTGATTACAGTAACTTTTTTAATGGTAATATAGACGAGCTGCGCATCTGGAATGTTGAGAGGACACTAGCACAAATTAGATATACCAAAGATACTCCTTTGGAGGGGAATGAAGTAGGATTGGCAGCTTACTACCAATTCAACCAAGGCACCGTTGGGGGCAATAACTCGAGTATTTCCTCTGTTACGGAATCAGTTAATGGATTGAATGCTGCCTTGCCCCCAGCAACTGCTTTTGATCTTAGTGGAAGCACTTCTAATTTTGTTACTAGCTATGACAATGCTCCTGCTGCGCCATCAAGTTTTGGAGGGATTGTGCTGACGGTAACCGGGGGGTCAAATAGTTATATTTATGAATGGTACAAAGGTGCTGAGTTGATCGTAGGCCAAACTACAAATGCTTTGAACAATGGAAGTGGATATCCCATTGAAACCTCGGGAGAATTTACTGCGATAGTAAAAGATGCTAACTTTGATTGTTCTGTCACTAAAAAATTCTATGTTAACGTGGCGGCAATCTTATCCTTAACAGGAGTGGTCACTCCCCCTAAATGTAAAAATGGTACAGATGGTGCTTTAGACATTACAGCTGGGGGAGGTTCCTCATTTACCTATGCTTGGACTAAGGCAGTAAATGGGGCACCTGTGGCTGGATTTTCTGAATCCTCTGAAGATCTAAGTGACCTTGGAGATGGAACATATAACATCACTATTACTGAGCGGGCCTCTGGATGTAAATCATCCAAATCTTTTGATGTTACTTCTCCCCCCACGGCTTATAGCATTGGAATAGATATTATCGATGTTACTTGCCAAGGAGATGATGATGGCGTATTGATAACAAATATTACAGCAGATGCTGGGCATCCAGCCGCATATGGATATTCTTGGTACAGTGGTCCCACTGCTACCGGGACACCGATAGCCACATCCGAAAGGCGCATATACAATTTAGCTCCTGGTCCGTATACGATGGAGGTGACTGATGACTATGGTTGTGTAAAAACTTCGACCGCCTCGGTCAGTGAAGAGGCAGAAATGACTTTTAGCACTGCCATTACAACAAATACATCGTGCCATGGGACCTCTGATGGAGCTATTAACATTGGCATGTCTGGAGGAAATGGTAGTTATACTTATGTGTGGTATAAGAACGGTGAAATTATACACACTCCCATATCATCTGGAGCTCCAACACTAGTTGACCCCACCGCACTTACTGGATTAACTGCAGGTGAATATAGGGTGATTGCTCAGGATGCTCCTGTTGTTGGTTCTCCGAGTAAGGCCTCTTGCTCAGTTCAAGCAATTTTCAATGTAACCGAGCCAGATGAATTCACTGTTGAGGCTAACTTGGTCAACCCTTCTTGTCAAAATGGGGATGATGGTCAAATCAGTGTTGTTGTATCAGGGGGAACAGAGGGCCCCGGATATTCATATCAATGGATCAAAAATCCATTGGGCGCTGCCATCGCCGTAGGTGGTACAGATAGTCTTTCTGATCTTACTGGAGATAATCCAGCTGGAGATGATTATCGATTGGTTATTACCGACAGCCGTGGGTGTGTTTCCGGTAATTTTGATTACACTATTTCATCACCTTCGACTACCTACAACATTAATGCGAGCACTACCATTTCAAAGAGCGTAACTGCTTTACCTAGCGCAACTATACAATCTAACATCTCTTGTAACGGGGCTGCCGATGGTTTCATTGAGGTTCAAATAAATGTGGATAACGGTCACCCTACTGAGTTTGATTATGCTTGGTATGCTGGAGCGAGTGATGCAGATTCTCTTCAATTGGCTGGGGAAAAACATATTTACGACCTAAAACCTGGATTATATACTTTTCAAATCACCGATTTTTATGGTTGCATTAAAAACGAGACATACACCATAGTAGACTATCCAACAATGGAACTCACTACGACCGCTGCGACTAAGCTCAATAATAGCTGTTCTCAAATTAATGATGCCGCGATTGGTCTGAATGTCTCGGGTGGAAATAATGCAAATTACAGCTATGAATGGTTTAAAAATGAAGTTCTTTTCGATCCTTCCGACAGTGCTTGGACTAATACTGCTCTGTCTACCTTAGCCAGTGGACTTTATAAAGTGAAAGTGACCGATGAGCAAGGTTGTGAGAAAGAAAAAAGTTTTGAAATTACTACGCCCGAACCCCTTTCTCTTTCTTATAACATAGAAGACAATATTTGCCTAGGAGGTAGCTTGGGAGCTATTTATGCAAGGGCTTCCGGAGGGACCGCTCCTTATGATTACGATTGGTCATTTGGTGGCAGTAACTTAGGAAATACAGATACCCTTTCGAATTTGTTGAGTGGCGATTATATTTTGACCGTCACGGACTTTGCAGGTTGTACTCCACTGGTAGAATCCATTACCTTGGGGGGTCCAACAACGACATTTGATATTGGTTTTACAACCACCGATTTGACCTGCTTTAAATCTAAAGACGGAATTGTGGAGCTAGATATCGTAAAAACAGGATCTCACCCTAATGATTACTCAATTCGATGGTACAAAGAAGGGAGTCTATTTAATAGTGTTCGTGAAATTATTTCAGGATTAGAGGTGAATGATTATACGGTCGTAGTAACTGACGTCTTTGGTTGTACCAAAACAGATTCAACTAGCCTGAGTCAACCCGATGATATAGTTCTTAATCCTGTAATTGATCCTTTACTTTGTTACAATGCAAATACGGCATCCATTACCCTTAACCCCACTGGGGGAGCAGATCTGTACCCAAGTACAGAATGGTCTTTGGCGGCGGGATCTTTTGAGGCATACAATGTACTTTTTGTAGATTCATTAGTTAGTGGAAATTACAATCTCCTGTTGAGAGATAAGAAAGGATGTGTTAAGGACACGGTATTCACTATAGCGAACCCTGCAAACATGGCTGTTGATGAGGCAAATACTGTTGTTGAGAATATTCTTTGTAAGGGCTCTGGTACTGGAAGTATAGACTTTAGTGTTGAGAACGGGCAATCTCCATATTCCTACACTTGGTCCCAATCAGATTCAGTCTTCAGCACCTCGAAAGAGATAGAAGATCTTGCTCTCGGCATCTATGATGTCACGGTAACGGATGCTTACAATTGTATTTCAGACACTTTATCTTTTGAAATTACAGAACCGGATAACCTATTTAATATCAATGGGGACATTGATGAAATTTCTTGTCTTAATGGTAGTAATGGGCAAATATTTATTTCCTTAGAGGTTTTAGGAACCTCAACGGACTTTACCTATTCTTGGTATAAAAATGGAACATTACTGGCCCAAGATGTTCGAGACCTATCGAACCTTTCATCTGATACCTATGTCTTTATGGCAACAGATAATTTTGGTTGTAGTAAAAGCGATACGTTTACTTTGGTGGATCCGCCGGCTATTAATGCCTTTTTTAACTCTGTTGAACCATCTTGTTATGGAGATTCAACAGGATCCCTTACCGTTTCTGCTTCGGGGGGCTGGGGAGATTTTGATTATTATTGGCAAAACCCAATAAATAAAATAGGGAGTAATGATAGTGTTCTTAGTAATATTCTCCCGGGCAATTATTTAGTCAAAGTAACGGATGATGGCGGCTGCTCAAAGAACTTTCCTACTAGCCTAGATGGGCCAGAGATAATTTCGATTAGTTCCGTAATTACTAATAATTCATGCAATTATCAGATAGATGCAAACATCGCTATCAATGTAACGGGTGGAACCCCTAGTTACAGTTACCGATGGCTTAAAGGCGGAGTCGATTATGCTACCACGGAGGATATAGATTCTCTTATCGCTGATAGTTATGAATTAATTGTTACTGACTCACTCTCCTGTGTGCAAAGCTCAGGGATTTTAGAAATATCAACACCTGATCCCCTTTCTTTGAATGTTTTATCTGCTAAAAATAACCTATGTACAGGGGCTAATACAGGATCTATTTTGACGGAAGCCTTGGGAGGAACGGTTCCTTATCAATACAATATCGATAGTGGGACTTTTGGTAATACCCCTTTCTTTAATGAATTAACAGATGGAGTACATATTATTTCAGTTACCGATAATAATAATTGTAGCACTGACACCACGATTACATTATTTACTGAATATGAACTCATTGCAGATTTTGGTTTAAACTATACCAACCCTTACATTGACTGGCCCGTTTCATTCAATGACTCCTCATCGGCAAGAAATATTACCTCTTGGTTTTGGGAGCTCGGTAATGGAGCGGCCGTTGAGGGTCAAAATACGGAGTTCACCTACAGGTCTCCAGGAGTTTATCCTATTACTTTAAAAATCACTAATGAGGTGGGCTGTGAAGCAATAAAAATGGATACGCTTCTTATAGAAAAAGGATATAAATTAACTATGCCCAGTGCTTTTACCCCAAACAATGACGGGCTTAATGATGTTTTTAAGCCTAGCCACGACAATATCATTCAAACAACTATTCAGATATTTAATAAATATGGAGCCTTAGTATATGAGTCAAGCGATCTTGAGGCTGAATGGGATGGAAATCTTAAAGATGTACCTTTACCACAAGACTCTTATCTTTATGTCATTGAATATGTTGCGGAGTCAGGAGTTGCGCGGACTGAAAGAGGACGCTTATCCTTATTGCGCTAATGTGATCAAGAAATTTATGACTCCTTGTCTCAAGATTTTTCTTTTTAGAGATTCTTCATTCAGTAGAGAAAAGCTATTTATAGTATTAAACTGGAGAAATGACTGAAAAACTTATATCCATTAAAAATCGATTTAAAGAGGTTGAACAGCTAATTGTTCAGCCCGACGCCATGTCCGATATGAAAGAATATACCAAACTCAATCAAGAATATCGGGCATTAGAAAAAATTGTTGTTAAAGCAGATGCTTGGTTTCTTGCTTTGGAAAATCTCAAAAATGCCAAGACACTTCTTTCTACAGAAAAAGATGAAGAATTTCGTACGCTGGCAAAAGCAGAAATTGAAACCTTAGAATCAGAAATTGAGCGTCTTGATGAAGTGTTAAAAATACTTTTAATTCCACAAGATCCTGATGATAATAAAAACGTCATTTTAGAAATCCGTGCCGGTACAGGAGGAGATGAAGCTTCTCTTTTTGCTGGAGATCTTTTTAAAATGTATCGTCAATTCGCTGAACGTCAGAAATGGGAATTGGAAACTATTAGCTTCAGCGAGGGAACTGCAGGGGGATTCAAAGAAATAATTTGTACAATTCAAGGGTCTGAAGTCTATGGGAAATTAAAATTTGAATCTGGGGCCCATCGAGTTCAAAGGGTTCCCAGTACTGAATCTCAGGGACGCGTACATACCTCTGCCGCTACCGTTGCTGTTCTCCCAGAGGTAGAAGACGTGGATATTGAATTAAATATGGGAGATATTCGAAAAGACACTTTTCGTGCTTCAGGAGCTGGGGGACAGCACATCAACAAAACTGAATCTGCTGTTCGTCTTACACATTCTCCATCAGGCATAGTCGTTGAATGTCAAGATGGCCGCTCTCAGCACTCCAATTATGATAAAGCTATGAAAGTTCTCCGATCAAGAATCTATGAAAAAGAATTGAAAAAGCATAATGACAAAATCAGTTCAGAACGTAAAACTATGGTTGGAAGTGGAGATCGATCAGATAAAATTAGAACTTATAATTTTCCACAGGGGCGTGTAACCGACCATCGTGTTGGCCATACCGTTTATAATTTACCCAATATCCTTGCTGGCGATATTCAGGATTTTATCGATCGCTTAAGAATAGCCGAAAATTCCGAAAAAATCAAGGACACAGAAGAATGAACAATTACTTAGTTCAGTGGGGATTTAAATTTATCTTGGCTTTTAGCCTATTAAATATCACCTTTTTGCTTTCCTGTGATGATAGGGGAGATGGGCAATCAACTCTGTCTGATGGGGACTTACTGTTTAGTACAGATACTGTGCTATTTGACACATTACTGACCGACAGAATGAGTATTACTAAACGTCTTAGGATTTACAATCCCAATATCGATGCCATAAACATCTCCGATATACATTTAAGCGAAGGATCAGAATACTCATTAATTATCAATGGAGCCAATGAAAATCAAGTGCAAGATGTCTTGCTAAGGGGTAAAGATAGTCTCTTGATTTTAGTAAAATTGATAGTAGATAAACGCGATGTAGATGATCCTTATTTAATTAAAGATATGATAATTACAAATTGGAACGGTAATACCAATCAGACTTTATTGATCGCTTGGGGGCAAGATGCCATTTATTTGGGTAATGAAATATTGTGTGATCAGACCTTTACTCCTGACCGGCCCTATGTCTTTTATGATAGTGTATTAGTTGATGCTGATTGCCGGTTGACCTTGGAAGCTGGTACTACCCTACTTTTTGATGCTAATGCTCCACTTTTAGTTGCGGGTCAGCTTATTGCCGTTGGGGATTCTACAAATGCTATAACTTTTCGAAATTCGCGATGGGATGCTAATTATCGCATTGCACCTGGTCAATGGCCTGGGATTCATTTTCTCGTGGGGAGTCAAAATAACTTATTGGACTATGCCATTATAGAAAATGCCATCACTGGCATTACTATTGGGAATCCGGATGAGGATACATTGGCAGATTTAACATTAAAACACAGCATTATCAGGCACACCTCTCAAATGGGATTAGCGGCTTACAGTAGTGACGTTGTGGCAGAAAACCTATTGATCATGAATAGTGGCTCGAGCAACCTTGTTAATGCAGCAGGGGGCTTCTATCACTATAATCATTGTACTTTTGTCAATACCCCTAATTTATTTTACTCTTCTGATCCAGTTGCTATTTTTACTAATCATCTTATCCTTTCGGATCAAAGTAAAATTAGCGAGTATTTATATTTAACCCTACAAAACAGCATTATTTGGGGTTCAAGTGATGATGACCTTTGGTTGTCCAACGATGAAAAGGCCGGTTGGTCATCCTCAGTTCATCACAACCTTATTCATTCAAATAATCAATTGAATGATAATTTTGTAGTTTTTGATTCACTTGTTCCTCTTTTTATAGACGATGAAAATTATAATTATGAATTAGACAGTGGGTCAGTTGTCATTGACCTTGGCCAAAGCAGCTCTGTAAGGGACGATCTTCGTGGTCGATTACGCGATGATCAGCCTGATCTAGGTGCCTATGAAAAACAAAGTCCTTAGCTTTAAATTTTTTTACACTTACACCCCTTGGTATTATCCTGAATAACGATTTTCCCATTACTTACCATCAATTCACGTAATTAAAAAAATGACTATATCATTATTATTATTGTCATTAAGCAAGAGAAGCTTTAGTTCTCAATGATGTTGTAAAGAAATCCGATGACTTAACCTCTAATTTTGGGCATGCTTTTCCTTTTCAATAATTAGGAGGATTATAAGCGATCATAATCAGTTATTAAAGAAGCTATCTTTGAAAAGTTTATTTTTGTAAAATAAAAATTTGATAAATAGTTAAATACATCACTTTAAAAGTTATTCGATGATTTTTCAAAAAGAAATTTCTATAACTCCTTTGTCTCGAGGGTTTCATGTCATTACTGATGCGATCACTGAAGTAATCTTATCATCTGGTATTATGACGGGGACAGCACAGGTCTTCATTTTGCATACATCAGCAAGTCTGACCATCAATGAGAATACAGATCCTACCGTACTGCTTGATTTTGAATCCTACTTTAATCAGTTCGTTCCAGAAAATCAAAAGTATTATCTACATAATTATGAGGGTTCAGATGATATGCCGGCCCATATTAAGGCTTCGTTGTTAGGCGCATCTGTTCATTTTCCAATCTCTTATGGGCGTCCTCGCCTAGGTACTTGGCAAGGCATCTATTTGGGTGAGCATCGAGATGATGGTGGGTCTAGAAAACTAATTGTTACCATTAATGGAGAATGATGATATACCGCTAAAGTATTAACAAGGCAATCTTAATGTTTTAGCTGACTGCACTATTGATCAACCATTTAGGCTTTTGAGCTGTTGTAATTCCTCTTGAATACGTTCTTTGTCTGAGGCGATGTCATTGACAATAGCAGTTACTTTTAAAAACGATTGTAACTCCTGCTCTGTTATTTTTTTAAGGATGTGGTTATTAAATGCCTTCACTGAACCACTTGAAAAGGCTCGTTTTTCTTTTCCTATTTTGGTGAGAAAAATTCGAACTAGTCGCCCATCTAAGGGATCTTTTTTTCTAACTATCCATTTTTTGTCTTCTAGGGCTTTGAGGATTCTGGTCAAACTCCGGGCTTCAAGACCCATTAGCGGAGCGATTTTTGTAGCAGGAGTTCCCTTCTCTGCATCTATGTTGAGCAAAACAAAACCACTTGATGGAGAAATCTCGAAATCCTGTCCATATTGACTATACATGCGTGATATGGCATGCCAGGCTCTTTTGATGTTAAAATCAATACTTTGTTCCTTTTTCATGATGAGCGTAAATATAGCCATTCATTTGGTTTTGATTCTATCTTTTTCAGCGATGCTCGCTTTGGCTGATGCAAAATCACATTTTATTACTGATTCAATCCACTTCTATTTGTGGACCTAACTTACAAGGAATCCAAAATCATTTTAACCTTACTAAAAAAAGTAGTATCAAGAGAAAAAATTTATATCTGTTTCAACGATCCAAAGATAAAAAATCAAGTTACCCATCAGCAGTTTGATAAGTTAGTTAACGAAGTTCTAAAGGCGAGCTGATCTGATTTGTAGAGAGTACAAGAAAATGCCTCCATTTGATTATTTGAAAGCTTATCGTATCCATTTAAAAGCTTGGTTTAATTCGATTCGGGGTTACCATGTAATTATTTGATAAATTTCATACCGATTGAAAATGGATTGAGGGAAGTTTTTATCTTTTTAAATGCAAAAAAACCACTAATTTCCTTATTAACATTTTGCAAGTTATTCACTAATAAACAGAAGGTAAAACATAAAGTGCTGATTATAAACAATTTATAAATGATAGAGGAAAAAGGAAAAGTGTGGATAACTATTAACTTATTGATTATTAATTTATTATGATGAAATTAATAATTACTCTTTGGTTTGTCTGATAAGATGTGTTCGGTAGGTGTTAAAAATTCGAGATTTAGAAAGAAATCCTATGTATTTACCTTCATCTATAACGGGCAAATTCCAAGCATGAGATATTTCAAACTTGTTCATTACCGTTTGCATGTTATCATATGATGAAACATGAGTTGGCACTTGGGTCATTAGTGTATTGATTGTCAAGTTTTTTCTCTGCGATTCATCAAACATAATTTCACGAATATGGTCCAACGTAATGATACCTTTCAAAGCTCCGTCTTCGCTTACAACTGGGAAAATATTTCGTGTGCTTTTTTTGACTAATGGGATCAATTCATCTAGCGTGGCATCAGGTGCAACAGTCAGGAGATCCTTTTCAATCATCTTTTTTAAACTGATTTTATTTAAGACCATTTTATCCCGATCATTAATTACAAGGTCTCCTCTCTTGATCAGATTTCGCATATAAATAGAATGTTTTTCAAAATAGCTTACCGTTACATATGAGATTGCAGAAACGAGCATCAGGGGAACAAATAATAGGTATCCACTGGTAATCTCAGCAATTAAAAAGATAGCTGTAAGTGGCGCATGAAGTACTCCGCTCATTACTCCACACATACCTACGAGGGTAAAATGACTTAAGTTGACGGGAGCTTCTGGATAAATCCATTGAAAAATTAGGCCAACTATGCAGCCGACTAATCCGCCCATATATAAAGAGGGGGCAAAAATACCTCCACTTCCTCCTGCACCAAGGGTTAAACCTGTAGCAATGGGTTTAAGCAGGATAAGAAAAAAGAGTATAAGGGGAATAAACCATTGATTAGTGCTACCTGAAAGGTAAGTAAAATAATTTGATTCAAATAATGCAGTAGGTCTACCCTTTAAAAGATTAATCACTATTTGGTAACCTTCTCCATAGAGTGAAGGGAATACCAATAGAAATAACCCTAATGAAAGTCCTCCAATAAGGGCTCGAAATAAAGGCGTCTTAATTTTATGAATAATATCTTCAGTTCGCGAAAGCATTCTGGTAAAATATACTGATGCGGCTCCACAACTAAGACCTAACATTAAATAAAATGGAGTGGACCACGCAGAAAAGCCTTCAGTAAGTTTGAAGGAAAATAAAATATCATCACCTAGTAAAATTAAGGAAATTAGCTGGCCGCAAACCGAGGCAATTAAGATGGGAATAAATTTATTTATAGTTACATCTGTTAGCATGACTTCAACAGCAAAAATGACACCAGCTATTGGAGAATTGAAAATAGCGGATACTGCTGCGGCTGCCCCACAACCAATCATCAGAGTTCTCTTTTTGTAATCGAGGTGTGCCATACGTGCCAGGTTAGATCCTATGGCTGAGCCTGTGACTACAATAGGAGCCTCCAACCCAACCGAGCCACCAAAGCCCACTGTTATGGCACTGGTCAGCATGTTTGAATACATCCTTGTTTTGCGAATTATGGAAGACCTTTTGGAGATGGCATATAAAACTTTACTGATCCCATGCCCGGTACTGTCGTGGAGTATGTATTTGGCAATAAATACGGTCAATAAGATTCCTATTGTGGGATAAAATACCCACAAGTATTTCCAACCTGTCACTTCAATATTATTTTGAAGTATTTGCTCAATGAAATGAACGGTTGTTTTAAGAGTCACCGAAGCTAGCCCTGCCAGAAGGCCGACAAAACCTGAAATGATGAGAGTGAAATTGTTATCATTGATGTGTTTGAGCCGCCAAATGAGTAGTGGCATTAATGGGTTGTGATAGTTCATATTATTGTGCCGCCGTGGGTTTAAGTATTATCATTTTAGATAAAGGAAGCCCGCTGTTTAACAAGAGCTTCTTCTACGTATTGGAAGGTCGAAAGTATTTCAGGTTGACCATCTATCACAGCGACATTATGTTCAAAATGAGCAGAGGGTTTTCGATCTGCTGTAACAATTGTCCATCCATCTGCCAATTGAATTACATTTTTGGTGCCAAGGTTAACCATGGGTTCAATGGCTAGTACCAGACCTTCTTTTATTTTACGGCCGGACCCTCTTTTCCCAAAGTTGGGAACCTCTGGGGCTTCATGCATTTTTTTTCCCAATCCATGACCTACTAGTTGTCGAACGACTCCAAATTGATTCTTTTCAGCGTGGTTCTGTACGGCATAACTAATATCTCCAATACGATTACCTACTATCATTTGTTCAATACCTAAGTAGAGGCTTTCCTTAGTAACCTTTAATAATTTTTTTATTTCATTGGAGATTTCTCCGACAGCGAAGGTAAAAGCGTGATCTCCGTAATAGTTGTTTTTTAATGCTCCACAATCTACTGAAATAATGTCTCCATCGATTAATGGTTTATCGCTGGGGATGCCATGTACAACTTGTTCATTGACTGAAACACACAAGGTGGAGGGAAAATCGTATAACCCTAGAAATCCAGGTATGGCACCCTGATCTCTGATGTATTCTTCTGCCTTTTTATCTAATATTTTTGGAGATATTCCTGGCTTTATGTTTTCTGCTATTAGACCCAGTGTCTTTGAGACGATCAATGCACTTTCCCTGATTAATTCGATTTCTTCTTTATTTTTATAATGGATCATGATCTTTAAATACAACAAAGATAACAACAAAAAACCCTGACAGATTCTGTCAGGGTTTCATTTTTCTTATATGAGATGTAATTAAGATTTTGGAATATTTTCCAATACTTCCTTGATAGGCACTCTTACCCCATCTCTATAGGAAATGATCCAAGCATCAGAGACACCCATTTCCCGCATGTATTTTTTGAAGGTATCGGCTTCCCAATAATCTCTGAATACACCTAGAGTGTACCTCATTAGGCCATCTTCTCCTACTTCTCCAAAAAAACTATCGGATTTGTCTAAATATTTGCTCAGATCTTTGTTTTGAAAGGCTCCGATTTGAACCTTGAAAGCAATTCCTTTGACATCAGGTCTTTTTTTGGTCATTGAACTCCTCGAAGTGGTTACGCCTTCTTTTGCTTTTTTTGCATTCGTGGCCATTTGCTTTCTCATCTCTTTCATTTGCGCTTCATATTGTGCGATCTGATCCTTTCTTTCCTTATTTGCGGCATCATTTGCAGACAATTCATCATTTAATTTTGCTATCTGACTTTTTAAACCTTTGTTTTCGTCAATGAGCGATTTGTATTGTTCAGCTGTCAGTGATTTGACTCTTTTTTTCCATTCTTTCTTTTCTTTTTTCGACAATTGGCTCATTGCATCAAAGGATACTGCCAGGCCCAAAATCAAGATGAATAAAGTTGTAAATTTTTTCATTTTATGTAATTAAGTAAGAATTGCGTAGTTATTGGTTCATAAAGTAAGAGAATTAACTTTTAATATCCAAAATTAAGCCTTGCTAGATCCGATCATGTCCTCTGGTCTTACCCACTCATTAAACTGGGTTTCGTTTACCAATTCAAGAGCCAATGCTGCTTCTCGCAGCGTAGTGCCTTCTTTATGGGCTTTTTTTGCAATTTTTGCCGCATTTTCATATCCAATATGGGGATTAAGGGCGGTAATGAGCATCAGAGATTTTTCTAATTTTTCTTGAATTACATTGTAATTCGGTTCAATACCGACCGCACAATTATCGTTAAAGGATTGACAAGCATCTCCAAGCAAGCGTGCTGAGTTGATGATATTGTAGGCCATAATGGGTTTGAAAACATTGAGTTCAAAATGACCGCTCATCCCCCCTATTGTCACTGCCACATCATTTCCCATAACTTGGCTACAGACCATGGTGAGGGCCTCGCACTGGGTAGGGTTTACCTTTCCAGGCATAATTGAAGATCCAGGTTCATTTTCAGGAAGTACGATTTCACCAATACCACTTCTTGGACCTGAACCAAGCATACGAATATCGTTACCTATTTTCATTAAGCTCACGGCCAATTGCTTTAAAGCGCCATGGGATGCGACTATGGCATCATGAGCGGCTAAGGCTTCATATTTATTATCTGCTGAGACAAAGGGAATTTTTGCATGTTTGGCAATGTATTGGGCGACTAATTGGGCATATCCTTTGGGGGTATTTAGACCCGTACCTACAGCTGTTCCGCCCAATGCCAATTCAGCTAAATGGCTAAAAGTATTTTTTAAGGCCTTAAGACCATGATCTAGTTGTGAGACGTATCCAGAAAACTCTTGTCCCAGACTCAAAGGTGTTGCATCCATGAAATGTGTTCTGCCTATTTTTACAACCGCTGAAAAACTCTTCGCTTTTTCGTCTAGGGTATCTCTTAGTAACGTTATGGATGGGATGGTTTTTTCTACCAATATTTTGTAGGTAGCGATGTGCATGGCCGTTGGAAACGTATCATTTGAAGATTGACTTTTATTTACATCATCATTGGGGTGAAGAACTTTTTTTGCATCTGTTAATTGACCACCTTGGAGGACATGACTTCGATTGGCGATGACTTCGTTGCAGTTCATGTTGGATTGTGTTCCAGAGCCAGTCTGCCAAACGACCAATGGAAATTGATCATCCAATTTGCCTTTCAAGATTTCATTACACACATTAGTGATCATACTTACTTTTTCAGGATCCAAGACACCAAGGCTCGCATTGGCCTCCGCAGCGGATTTTTTTAAAATGGCAAAGGCTCGAATGAGTTCAATTGGCATGGTCATATTTGTACCTCCAATTTTAAAATTATTTCTAGACCGCTCGGTTTGTGCTCCCCAATATTTGTCTGCGGGAACTTTAACTTCACCCATGGTGTCGTATTCTAGACGGTATTCCATCATATTTAGTTTTTTGTTAAAAGTAAAAATAAAGATTAAGTTGGAAACGGTAACAATAATTCAAATGAAGGCCGATAAAAATATGGGGATACTGGCTTTTGTTTCATTGAGGTTTTAGTGGTAAATTTGTTGTTTAGAATGATTCTAAATAAATGAAGGCAATCAAAGTATTAATTTCTGATTTTCAGTTCTTGACGAGAGAAGGTCTTATAAAGTTGACGGAGAGTACCCAAAATTTCGATTTGGTTGGTGTTTTGGAAGATCAAAAGCAGTGTATGCATCAAGTCACCCAATTGCAGCCAGATGTTTTGATTCTAGGCTATCCTGAACACCAGTTGGATATGAATGAGACCCTCACTGAAATCATCAGAATGCAAGCGAGTAAGGTTCTCATTGTAACCAATGAAGTTGAAAAAGGTCATATTCAAAACTTGTTGAGTTTTGGAGTTAAAGGAATTGTAACTAAAAAATGCAGTCAAACAGAAATCATTCATGCTATTGAATCGGTGGCAAAGTCTAACCGATTTTTTTGTAATAGTATTTTAGAAATAGTTATGGCTCCTCACGAAGAGGTCGTGGCTAATTACGAGTCCACGGATTTATCGAAGCGAGAATTAGAGGTTCTTGAATTGATAGCAAAAGGCTACAGAACGGTAGATATAGCTGAAAAACTGTTTGTAAGTATCCATACCATCAACTCTCATCGTAAGAATATTCTGAAAAAACTCAACTTAAAATCGCCTGCACAGCTTATTGTATATGCCCTTGAGTCTAAATTGGTTCAAGTTTAAGAGTAGGTATTTTAATTTTTTATTAGTAAAGTTGAGAAAAAAATTATTTTTGAGGTCACAAACTTATTTAATGCTAATGACTTTAGACCAAGTATCAAATTTTTCAAAATCTTATGTTGTCACCAAGATAAAAAAAGATCCTTTGGCAGTTAAATTGGTTGATATGGGTTTATTCCCTGGAAAAGAAATCAAGTTACTTTATAAGGGTCCTTTTGGCGATCCGATTGCCATTGACGCTCAAGGTTATGCGTTGGCTTTAAGGCGTAAGGAGGCCGCACTAATTGCTGTTGGATGAAGGTGGCCCTTGTTGGAAATCCTAACGCAGGTAAGACTTCGGTATTCAATTTACTGACGGGACTTAATCAAAAGGTTGGAAATTATCCAGGCGTTACCGTAGATAAAAAATGGGGATATTTTAGACACCAGGGGGCAGATGTAGAATTGCTTGATTTGCCAGGTATTTATAGCATCTATCCAAAGTCTCAAGATGAAGAGGTGGTTTTCCAAGTCCTCTCTCAAATGGCTCATCCCGATCACCCTGACTTAGTGCTTGTGGTTATGGATAGCACTAATCTAGAGCGAAATTTATTTCTTGCTACTCAGATACTTGACTTGGGAATACCTTCTTTACTGATTGCCAATATGATGGATTTGGTAGATAAAGACACGGTCGAAATCAATCTTGAAAAACTTAGTGAATTGTTAGGAGGAGTACCTCTGATCCCCTTCAATGCGCGATTGACACAAGACCTTTCCCATTTAAAATCCGCCATTTTAAGAGTTTCTTTGGAGTCAGTTCCTAAACCTCATGCTCCCGAATTTACAGATGTTGAGGATTGGAAATTGGGTACACACGAGGAGGTCGCCTTGGGAGAGGCACGATATAAAAAAATAGGTCAAATATTATCTTTCTGCCAGTCTTCGCCACGTCAAAGATCAATGAAGCACCAAAAATGGGATCAAATTCTTACACATCCACTGTGGGGTTATCTAATTTTTTTATTTTTTTTGGCCCTCATTTTTCAGAGTATTTTTGCCTGGTCTGAAGTACCAATGAATTTAATTGATACGGTTTTTTTGAGTATGAGTCAATGGGTACAAGCTTCCTTCCCTACTGGGCCTTTGACTAATTTGATTTCGCAAGGTTTTATTCCTGGACTGGGAGGAGTTGTGATTTTTATTCCACAAATCGCATTACTCTTTGGTTTTATTTTTCTTCTGGAAGAAACGGGTTACATGGCACGTGTTGTATTTATTACCGATCGACTGATGCGTCCCTTTGGCTTAAATGGGCGTAGTATTGTGCCGTTAATATCGGGAGTGGCTTGCGCGATTCCGGCTGTGATGGCTACACGTACCATAGACCATTGGAAAGAACGAATTATTACCATTGTTGTGGTACCTTTAATGAGTTGCTCAGCTCGAATTCCCGTTTACACATTATTGATTGCCTTGGTTGTACCTGATGTTTCATGGGGTATTTTTAATTTGAAAGGTGTGGTTTTGATGGCTTTATACTTAGTAGGTTTCGTGGCAGCGTTGCTTTCTGCCTTTCTTTTTAAGAGAATCTTGAAGACCAAAGAGAAGAGCTTCTTGGTTATGGAGTTGCCAAATTATAAAATCCCTCGTTGGTCGAATTTGGGTCTCACTATCCTAGAAAAATGTAAAGTATTTGTTTGGGAAGCAGGGAAAGTCATATTGGCTATTTCTGTGGTTTTATGGGTTTTGGCCAGCTATGGTCCGGGCGATCAGATTGCATCTGCTATCGCAAAGATTCCAGTACCTACAGAGTCTTCTCAGCAGGAAAAATACCAGTTAAAGGTCAAATCGGTCGCCTTAGAACAGTCTTATATTGGTAAGGCTGGAAAATGGATTGAACCTGTTATTCAACCCTTAGGTTACAATTGGCAAATTGGTATTTCATTAATTACTTCTTTTATGGCCCGAGAAGTATTTGTAGGTGCTATGGCAACCATTTATAGTGTGGGAGAAACTTTTGAAAGCGATCAGACCTTATTAGAGCGGATGTCTAATCAAAGAAATAGCCAAGGGAGACCGGTCTATACTTTGGCTACAGGAGTTTCCTTGATGCTTTTTTATGCTTTTGCCATGCAATGTATGAGTACCCTGGCTGTGGTTCGCCGAGAGACAAAAAGTTGGAAATGGCCCATAATACAGTTGGTCTACATGACTGCCCTTGCCTATATTAGTGCACTGATTTCTTTCAATCTATTGAAATGATTTTACAAACATTTATAATCTTTTTGCTGCTGATTGCATCAGTCTTTTATCTGATTTACAAATTCATTCTCAAAAGAGGAGCAAATAACAAAGAATGCTGCGCTGAGTGTGGATCCTCAAAAAAATCATTAGGGATCCCTAGTTCTAGTGATAATTGACTAAAAGTAGTGATTAAGTAATTGGCCAATAATAGGGAGCTATGTTTATGGGTTCATGGGTATTTTTGTTATACATTTTAGTCAAACTTAACTTATGTTTTCTATTGTTTCCTCAGAGTCTTTTGAAGATGTCTTTAATCCGCTCGAGGATAAAAAGTGGAGTCATGAATTAAGTTGTGTATTCAAAAAATGTTGCGAAAAATATAAGAGAAAAGGTAAAAACTGCAAAAAATGTCCTCGAAAATGATTTCCCAATCTGTTGTATTTGAAACGCAAAGCACCTCGGTGTCTCAATGTGACCGTTCTGAGAAATTTTTTCTTCATTTCCTAGCACAGTCCATTGAATTTAAATTATGTGAGTTGATTGGCTTGAAGCGTAAAATTGACCAGATTGATCTTGCCGCATTGGTTTCTAGTCAAGGGCCCGATCTAGAGGTGTTGTACCTTTCTAATCAGCATCCTATTTTAATACTTTCTATTTATGAAATTCTAGAGCTAAGGGATGTCCTTTCTGGGACTTTTACGATGCTAGAACTCAATAGCTTGATTTATAGAACTGTCCATCGAAAATTCGCATAACCGGTATTTAGAATCATTATAAATATACTTTTAATTCTTTGAACTGGGGTTTTATAGTTTATTTTGTCTTTGATAACTAAATCTTTTTGATATGAAAGACATTCTAAGAAGACACCAAGTGCTCAAATTAGAGATTGTAGATGTCATTAATAAACAAATAAAGATGGAGGCTCATTCTTCATCTGCCTATTTGGCCATGGCGGGCTGGTGTGATCTAAAAGGCTACGATAATTGTGCAGACTTTTTCTTCAAGCAGTCTGAAGAGGAGCGGAAGCATCAACTTAAACTTTTTCATTACTTAACCGATATGGAGTCTCAGGCCATCTCTCCTGCGATTGGAGATTGCCAGCATGACTTTGAAAATTTAAGAGATGTTTTTGAGACGGCTCTTGATATAGAAATTAGTGTGACTGATGCCATTCATGACATTGTTCATCTTTGCAGAAAGCATACTGACATAGCTACAGAGGAATTTATGAAATGGTTTGTTCAAGAACAAATTGAGGAAGAATATATTGCTAGAAGAGCTTTGGAATTATTTGATGTGCTGGGCGAAGACAAAATCGCACTGGGCATGATTGAAGAAAGAATATTAAGTATAACTTATAACGGGTCAAATTAAGCCCTCTTTATGAAATGAAAAATGTAAGGCCATTGTTCTTGCGTTTTCATGCTAAATGGAGATATTTTCATAAGATCTGGTTGCCTACAAAAGTGGGCGGCCAATTTTTTGAAATATATCCCAAATAACCATTCCGACGCTGACCGAAATATTGAGAGAATGCTTGGTTCCAAACTGTGGAATTTCTAGACAAACATCTACATTGGAAATTACCTGATCGGTGATTCCAAACACTTCGTTGCCAAAGAAAAAAGCATATTTTTTATTTAAATCAGGTTGAAAGGTGTCCAAGGCCACACTTTGATCGGCTTGTTCTATGCCAATAATTTGATAGCCCACGGAACGCAGCTGTTCTAAGGCTATCATTGGCTCTGATAGATATTCCCAGGAAACAGAGTCAGTTGCACCTAAAGCTGACTTATGAATTTCTCGATGTGGTGGTTGAGCGGTAATGCCGGTTAAGATGATTTTTTCAATTCTGAAGGCATCTGCGGTACGAAAAGTGGCACCGACGTTATTCATACTTCTGACGTTGTCCAAAACGATGACCCAAGGGATTTTCTTTGAAACCTTGAAAGCTTCGGTATCCATTCGTTGGAGTTCTTTATTTTTAATTTTCCGCATCCGCAAATATCGCTGGGTTCTGAGTGCTTTACAAGCCCCTACTTCTCTTACTTTTCTTAATTTGAAATTATCAACACGGCTTTTCTGCTTTACATCTATGCATTTATTATTTTTACTCTTGAGCTCAGTAAAACTATGCCAAAAACTACCAAAGCGCCAAAAGAAACGCCCTTGATGAAGCAATATAATGCCATCAAGAAGAAATATCCTCGCGCTTTATTGCTTTTTAGAGTAGGTGATTTTTATGAGACTTTTGGTGAGGATGCGATCAAAGCCTCCAAAATTCTTGATATTGTTTTGACCAAAAGAGCTAATGGATCAGCTTCTCACATAGAATTGGCTGGCTTTCCTCATCATTCTTTAGACAACTATCTTTCCAAATTGGTTCGCTCGGGTCAACGGGTGGCGATTTGTGATCAACTGGAAGATCCTAAGGGTGTCAAGGGGATTGTTAAAAGAGGCGTAACCGAATTGGTTACTCCAGGTTTATCCTTAAACGACCAAGTCCTTTCGATAGGGGAAAATAATTACTTGGCCTCGATTAATTTTGAGGAGGAGAGGAATGGTATGGCTTTTTTGGATCTTTCCACAGGGGAATTTTTTACTGCAGAGGGCGATGATGCCTATACTGCCAAATTGATGCAGGGATTACAACCTGCAGAAGTCATATATAGTAAAGCTGCTAAAGATCGTTATCAAGTTCTTTTTGAAGACCAGTATCCCTCATATGTCATTGAAAATTGGATTTATAAATTTGATTTTGGCTATCAAAAACTTTTGCAGCAGTTTGGGACCCAAACCCTTAAAGGATTCGGTATCCATGAGATGTCTCAGGCCATTGTTGCGGCTGGTGCGATCCTTTATTATTTAGATGAAACTGAGCATAAGGAGCTGGCTCATATCTCAAGTATTACCCGCCTTGAGCGGGAGCGATACATGTGGCTAGATCGTTTTTCTGTAAGGAATTTAGAGCTGCTTTCACCTAATCAACCTGATGGTATTCCTTTAATAGATGTGCTCAACCATGTGGTGACACCGATGGGGAGTCGGATGCTCAGAAAATGGGTGGTATTGCCTCTCAAAGAAAAAACTGCAATTGCTGGGCGCTTGAATAGGGTAGCTGCTCTAGTTGATGACTCCACTCGGCTTAAATCAATTATTATTTCATTGAAAAAAATTGGTGATTTAGAGCGTCTGGTTTCTAAAGTGGCCACGGGCAGGATCAACCCTCGAGAACTTCATCAACTTAAAAACAGTTTGGAACCAATCGGCCCGATTAAGACATTATTGGATGAAAGTTCCGAGAAATGCCTGCAGCAGTTGGGTAAGTCATTGGATGACCATGAAGAATTTATGCATCATGTGACTCAATCCTTGACCGATGCTCCCCCCATGCTTTTACATCAAGGAAATGTCATAAGAGAAGGTGTTGATGCTGATTTGGATGAATATCGACGTTTGGCTTTTTCTGGGAAAGATTATTTGCTTGAAATCCAAAAAAGGGAATCTGAAAGTACGGGTATTACTTCTTTAAAAATCGCTTACAACAAAGTTTTTGGTTATTACCTGGAGGTATCCAATACCCACAAAGATAAAGTGCCCACTGGTTGGATAAGGAAACAAACGTTGGTCAATGCAGAGAGATACATTACTGAGGAACTTAAGGATTATGAGGAAAAAATATTACAAGCAGAGGGTCAATTGGGAATCATAGAAAGCAGACTATACCAAGAGCTGGTGGATTATTCTAAGAAGCACGTTGGCAGCATTCAAGAAGATGCCAGGTTGATCGCTACAATAGATTGTCTGAGTAATTTTGCTTCTATTGCCTCAAAACATCAATATGTTTGCCCCTCTCTTTCCAAGGCCTCCATTATAGACATCAAGGCGGGCCGCCATCCTGTTATTGAACGTCTCATGGATCCGGGGGAGTCATATATTCCCAATGATGTATATTTGGATAAAGATTCTCAACAAATTTTGGTTATCACAGGGCCAAATATGTCTGGGAAATCAGCCTTGCTGCGACAAACAGCCTTGATTGTAATCATGGCACAGATTGGGAGTTTTGTTCCCGCAGGCTATGCCAAAATAGGCATCACCGACAAGATATTTACACGGGTTGGGGCTTCGGACAACCTCTCAAGAGGAGAGTCTACTTTCATGGTAGAAATGACAGAAACTGCTAGTATTTTAAATAATTTGAGTGATCAATCTTTGGTCATTATGGATGAAATTGGAAGGGGAACTAGCACCTATGATGGTATATCTATCGCATGGTCTATTGTAGAATATTTACACAATCATCACAGAGCTAAGGCCAAAACGCTTTTTGCAACGCATTATCATGAGCTCAATCAATTGGCCAGAGATTTGACCCGGGTTCAAAATTTTCATGTAGCCGTTAAGGAGCTTAATGGTCAAATTATTTTCTTAAGAAAGTTAATTTCAGGGGGTACAGAGCATAGCTTTGGGATTCATGTAGCACAGATGGCAGGGATGCCAAATCAGGTAATTCTGCGCTCTAATGAAATTTTGAAATTATTAGAAAAAGAAAAAGTAGGTTTGGCTGAAGCCGAAATTTTGTCCCATTTATCTACCCAGAAATTTCAACTTAACTTATTTGAAGCAGATCCACGTATTGAGCAGCTCATGGCTCAATTGCAGGATGTGGATGTAAATAATATTTCACCGGTGGATGCCTTGGTCAAACTCAATGAGCTGAGGAAACTCTTGAAGAAGTAGTTTATTTCCGTGCATAGAAATAAAACTTCTGTTTTTTTTCTTTTCTTTCACTGAGGGTTACAAAACCTTCATTAGTCCAAGCAATGGCTTCACCTTGAGGTTCTTCTTTGTAAGGGAGAGTATAATCAGGACCCGCAGCGATGCGCACCACTGCTGGGCTTTCAGAGGACCCCCAATAATAAATTTTTTTGTAGTTTTTTAATAATATTTCTCCTGTGGATGGGTGAATATCTCCGGCGGTGAAAAGGGTTGTTGGCAAGGTCCCTTTCGAGATAATGGAAATGGGGTTTAAATTTGCCTCAAAAGGGAATGAATAGAGATGACAATTTTTTTCTCTTTTTGTAACAATGATAAGCTCTTGGGTATGGTGATCAAAAAGTAAAGATTCCGCATCTCTAGGGCCCTCAGCATACTTAAGAGACATTTGTTCAAAGGAATTAAGGGTAAGTTGTGTTTCCAGAGAATCCCATTTGGGCTCTTTTAGCTTATAAATGGTGACTTCTGTTCTTTTGGCGTTATTATCTCCTATGTCTGCAACAAATAGGTTAGATCCGTGAATGGCGATATCTTCCCAATCGAGAGATTTGGCCTCTGAGAGGATAACTTTTAAATGAACGGTTCCTTCTTGATTGATTAGGAAGAGTTCGGCATCAGCACCACTGTCGTTGTGAGTCCAAAACATGCCTGGATTTATAGTAGAAGAGACTAGACCGCTTGCTTCCTTTATTTTTTTTCCTTTAATGGTGGCTATAATGCGACCTTTCTCAAATAAAGACTTATTTTTTTCAATTTTGGATTCTTTTTTTTTTGGATTACAACTTATCGGTAAAAAAAGGAGTAAGAAAATTGCGGATTTACTGTAATTGAACATTTTGCTTAAGGGGTTTAAGATTTATGTTAATAAATTTACATCTGCT
>PYIJ01025006.1_pt1 | contig 32270 bp, 29 predicted proteins | sample 3578051 | NCBI WGS metagenome assembly PYIJ01 (sample SAMN08408021, study PRJNA431606) | Marine metagenome isolate SA_KN192-05_S13_5m, whole genome shotgun... | biome: marine; feature: oceanic pelagic zone; material: water; isolation source: surface water sample, 0.2-0.8 um fraction ... | reverse complement strand
GGGCTCCAGGGGACGTCCATGAGACGGTATTGATCCCGAGTGTTCTGCAATCTGACGCCCGGATAACCCATAGCCCAGACACCGCCGATCCGACTGGACTTCTCATAAACCTGGACATCGTGCCCAGTTTTGCGAAGCGATTGTGCCGCTGCAATGCCAGAAATTCCCGCCCCGATGATCGCGATTCGCACTGATAACGCCCCTGTGTAATTGCTCGTTACGACTCCAGCTCAGAGTGAGCAGGCTCACGTGAGTCACTTTGATTTATAGCCCGCGTTTCACTGCTCTCATTTCGTGCGGCTACTTTTCCATACGCTACCGTATGGAAAATAATTCGGTTGGGGCTCGATGTCAACTCTGAGCCGAAATCAGAAAAAATTGAGTGCCATAAAAAAAGACGTTTTTTAACCCACTGTTAAAAAACCCTCGCAATCGGTGGGGTTGTCGCGATAGATCAAGATTCAGAGAATGATAGGCGAGCTATGGCCAAGGAGGCATGACACCGGAATCCTTGAGCTAGGGATTCCGGTGTGGGTGATGGCAGTGTGCAACGCTCCCTCTAGACGAGCGGGTTTCGACTAAAGAAGCGTCCCGCCGGCTGCGACAAATTCTGAAGCGTTTACGTAACGGGCTGCGTCACTCGCAAGAAAAGCCACCACCTCGCCAATATCTTCAACCGTGCCAATTTCAGTGAAAGGATTGTGCTTTTGCCAATCTGCCAGTAACTGCTCTGCGCCTTCTGCGGCTGTGAGTTTTCTGAAATTCGGCGTTTCGATTGGGCCTGGGTGAACGGTGTTGCACCTGACATTCGCGTTCGTCTCCAAAAAATGTTGGGCAACACACTTGCTGAACATCGTCATTCCCGCTTTGGCGGAGCAGTAGCCCGAGAACATCGCCCATGCACGATTGGCGTTGGTTGAAGAAATATTGACTATCGAGCCGCCACCATCCGCTTGCAGCATGGCCCCGGTCGTTTTGCAGCCCAAAAATACGGAGTCCATGTTAAGCGCCATAATGTTGCGCCACTCTTCGAAGGTGAGTTGGTCCAAATTGCCGAAGCCGCCCCCGCCTGCGTTGTTAACCAGAATGTCAAGGCGGCCTGGGCTACTGTTGAGCTCGATAACAAGATTGTTCCAGCTCCCTGGGTCAGTCACATCCAGCGAAACAAAGCTGGCGTTTTCGCCCAGCTCAGCAGCGAGAGCGCTTCCTTTCTCGTCTTGTACATCCGCAATAACCACGTGAGCACCGCAACCCCAAAGGGTTCGGACAATACCCTCACCGATTCCATCCGCTCCGCCGGTTACAACGGCGACCTTGTTAGAGAGATCATTATTTGGCATGGCCAGTATGCGCTGTTGCGCTCCTCTTTTAATTGACTGTTTGGCTACGGGATGTCGGAAATCAAGTTAAGCCCTCTGATACTATGGCCGCTCAAAATGCACGTGCTTGCGCAGGCGATTTTGGTCGGGTGGCATCACCGCTTCGCTACCTTCCCATACGTGTGCGTATGGAAATTAGGAGGTCTAACCGTTGATGTCAACTCGAGGGGGCGAAAAGCCTAGTAAGTCAGTGGTTGATAAGCAGTCTAAAAAGTCATGGTTAGATGCGGCGCTTCAGGCGCTGGCTAGCGGCGGGATTGACCAGGTCAGGGTAGAGTCGCTTGCAAAAAAATTAGGGGTTACCAAGGGGAGCTTTTACTGGCATTTCAAAGATCGAGAGCAGTTCTTGGACGAGTTGCTCAATTTTTGGGCAGAGCAGAGTACACAGGCAGTAATAGCCAATCCCAACTATCCTGCAGATTCGAAAGCGAGGGTCAAGGCGGTTGCTGAAGATATTGTGCGTCATGACCTTGGCAAGATGGATCCACACATCCGGTCGTGGACACAGTATGACAAGCGGAGAGCCAGGGTCGTAGCGAAAATAGACAAGGTGCGTTTTGAATTTCTGCGAGACCTCTTTCTGGCGGCGGGGTTTTCAATAATCGGCTCCGACCTGAGAGCGCAATCGCTTTACCGCTACGTTTTAGGGGAGCAATTTATCTCAGTCAGGGAGTCGATGAGTCAACGGCTCCAAAGGATGCAAGCGCACGTCGATTTATTGCTGCAGGCGTAGGCGCCGCCTTCGGCGACGGCGCCGTTCTTGCAGTGCCCAGCTACTTTATAAAGTGCGAGCATCATGGGCCGTGGCCGCCTCAGGGTTAATCAGGGGCGGGATGTGTTCACAGAGAAAGTCCAGCAGAGCGCGTTCTTTCTGAGTGATGACCCGATGCGGGTACTGAGCCCAAATGGCCGCATTACAGCGGTATTCTGCCAGCACCTCGACCAAATCACCTCGAGCGATTTGCTCTCGCACGAGGAACTCGGGGGCGAACAGGAGGCCCAGCCCGGCGCTTGCGGCATGAACCAGAAGCGGACCATGGTTGGCTTCGATATCTCCGGCGACTGGCAGCGCGAGGGGCTTTCCTTTATCCATGAATCGCCAGATCTCATGCCCCTCCCGGAGTGGACTGTATATCAAGCAATTGTGTGAGCTCAGGTCACGCGGATGACATAACTTTTTTCTGCTGGCAAGGTAATCAGGTGTGCCACAAGTGATAATAGGCATGCCGGTGATGGTTTTAGCGATATAGCTTGAGTCAGGCAGGTAATGACCCCAGCGGACGACTATGTCATAGCCCGATCCTACGAGGTCCGGAGGTTGGTCACTAAGGTCCAAGCGCAGCTGGATTTCCGGATAGCGACTTCGAAATACGGGTAGTAGAGGCCCGAATAGGTCTTGTCCTAGCGGTATTGGCATAGCGACTCGCAGAAAACCGGCCGGGGCAGTCTTAATGGCTTGTATTGCTTCCTCGGCCTCCAGCCCTTTACTGAGAATATCCTGGCAATACTGGAAATAAGTGGCCCCGCTTTCGGTAAGGTGCAATTTGCGGGTGGTCCGATTGAGCAAGCGCACACCGAGCCGTTGCTCCAAGGCGTGGAGTCTTCTGCTCACTAGCGCGCGCGACACGCCGAGGTCGTGCGCAGCATCCGTGAAACTCTTGAGCTCTACGATTTTGGCAAACAGCACCATGTCGTCCAAAAATCTCATTGGCTGGCTATATGTCATAAATAGTAAACAGTCTTTTTTATTATCTTTCACAGACCTCTAATGATGTGTCTGAAATACTAACAGATATCAATACGCTAGCGTATGGATACGCAATAGTATGGACACGCGTTCGTGTGGGCCAGCGACGCTAAGAAATCGCTGGGTGGTGCAAACGAAATTCATTGCAGGATCAGGTTAAGGAATAATAAAAATGGCATTGACTCAATTGTGGGCTTACCGGTTGATCAAGGTTTGCGGCCGCTCTCTGGCAATAAGGGGTGCCGTGTGGATGGCTCTGGTGGGTAACTCTCTGGCACCCGCTGTCGTGTTGGCGCAAACGGAGCCTAGCGTGGGGACGCTGGAGGAGGTTTTTGTTACCGCGCGGAAACGCGAGGAATCCATTCAAGATACACCGATTTCCATCACCGCGTTTTCGGGTGATGACTTGGGAGCAAGACAGCTCGACAATATTGGTCAGATAAGCGAGGCGACGCCAAATCTTATATTCAATGACCGGGCCGGACTCAGTGGTAACAGCGGGAGTACGACGGTATTCATTCGAGGCGTGGGGCAGCTGGATTTCACTTTGAATGTCGAAGCGGGTGTCGGCATATACGTAGACGATGTGTACGTGTCACGCTCCACGGGCGCTTTGATTGATCTATTGGACATTGAGCGTGTGGAAGTTCTGAGAGGGCCGCAGGGGACCCTTTTTGGTCGCAATACGACTGGCGGTGCGGTCAGCGTCACGTCAAAGCTGCCTGGCGAGGAGTTTGAGGCCAGGCTCGGGCTCACCGCTGGAAACTACGATCGATTGGATGTATACGGCACCGTCAATCTTCCATTGAGCGATAATCTCTACAACCGGACGTCGATTAAATACAAGGGCCGCGACGGCTACTACGAGCGGCTTATTGACGATGCAGATGTCAGTGATGTGGATTCATTGGGCTTCAGGAGCCGGTTTTTGTGGCGACCCTCAGAGACGCTAGATGTCATCTTGTCCCTGGATGGAACGCGAGACAGGCAGGGTGTCGGTGGTCTCACCCTACTATCGATTGAGGAGGCCCTCTCTACGCCGACTTCCATAGCAAGCCTGCATAACGGTGTATTCGCTCCACAAATGGATCCCCAGGGTGCAGGCCAGGGGCAATGTTTCGCGCCGGGTGCTACGAGTCCCGCCTGTTATAACCGGCAGTGGATCACCGATGATATCTACCAAACAAACGGCGCTGCTGAGTCTAAGTCCGATCTGGATTTATGGGGTGTGAGCGCGACTGTCAATTGGGATATTGGTGATTTGACCTTTAAATCCGTCACCGCTTTCCGCAGTGTGGAAGCAGACTCTTCCATGGATCTTGATGGGTCACCGCTACAGGTTTTCGATTTGAATGCGCAAGAGATGGACAACGAGACGTTTACCCAAGAGTTCCAGCTGTTAGGCAACGCCTTTAATGACAGACTGAATTGGATTCTGGGGCTCTATTACCTTGACGAGGATGGCACCTATTTAGAGACAATATCGGCAGCGTTCGCCGACCTCACGAGTGGCGGGCGCACGACTACCGAAAGCACGGCGGTATTTGCGCAAGGGACCTATGACCTGACTGATAACCTGTCGATGACTGTCGGGATTCGATATACAGACGATGAGCGCGAATTTACCCCCAACGCGTTCATATTGGAGCGAGATCGTTTGAGTTTAATCCCGGCCGGCGTCCCTTTATTGCCGCCGGTGCCTAGCAATATTAACTCTACCGAGACGACGCCCATGGTAAACCTGTCCTATGCGTTTACCGACGACTTCATGGTTTATGCCACCTACTCAGAGGGATACAAAGGTGGAGGCTTTACACAGCGAGTCGCAGAACCTAACCCCATCGTCCCGTCGTTCGATCCAGAGTTTGTCACAGCTTACGAAATTGGGTCGAAGTTCTCAGGTCTGGATAATCGGCTGCGTATTAACGGCGCAGTGTTCTTCACGGATTATGAGGATATTCATGTTATTGGCAGACAGCCAGGCGCATTGGGGCCCGTTAACATTAATGCGGGGGAGGCGGAGATCAAGGGCTTTGAAATTGAGCTCGCTTATTTACCAGTTGCTGGGCTCTTATTTGAGTTGGGCGCAGGATATCTTGACGCTGAATACACCTCATTTACGGACGCAGTAGCTGATCCCGAGGGTTCGGTAAACAACGAACTACCTATGACGCCGGAGTGGTCGTGGAATGCGTCGATATCCTATGCATTCGATTTGGCGGGGGGGCATTCACTAACACCAAGAGTCGACTATTCCTACAGTGATTCAGTCTTCTACGAATTTAATAACCGTGCTCCATTGTCTCAGGATGACTATTCGCTGTGGAACGCCAGTGTGGCATTCGAGACTGCAGATGGGGGATGGCTTGTCGCATTGAGTGGCAAGAATCTGACAGATGAAGAGTACCTGGCCAGTGGTGATTTTGTTGAGGGCATGGATTTTGGGGCCTATGCGTTGCCTCGGACATGGGCGATTAACGTCGAGAGGCGTTTCTAGCGCCGTCCCTGGAGTTTCGGAAGTCCGGTATGGCGACGCGATATTTGCTTGCCCTGCTTATCGTAATGGCCAGTCCCGGCGCAACACTTGCTGAAGAGTTCAGTCATCAGCGCATTGCGCCTGCACCATTACTGGTTCCGTGGAGCGGTACTGAAGACGAGTTTTTTGGCCCCAGTCTGACTAGACAGCTGCCGTTGGGGCATCGCGTTGCGGTGCCCGATTTTGGTGAGCCCGGAAAGTGGTACGTCCAAAGGTTGACAGAGCGTTCTTACTGGATGATCTGCAACGCTTTTGCCAGCACGGTTTATGTTGGTGATGAAAGTGTGCTGATTGTGGATGTTTCAAGCTCTGTTAACCCCTCCGATATGCTTGCGGCATTGAGATCTTTTACCGAACTTCCAGTGTCAACGGTCGTTTATTCGCATCCGCATACTGATCACAATGCAGGTGCTATGCGGTTGCAGCAGTTACTGGCGCAGCGGGGTGTAGAGCTGCGCATTGTCGCCAGTGAAAGCGCGGCGCGAGAAATTTCAATACATCAGAACAATGTCGCGCCACCTACGGAAATCGTCCCTAACGGTCGGACAGCTTTCAGTTTTGAGGGCAGAGATTTTATTCTTGGTACGCCGGTAGCTTCGGCACATAGTCCGGCGGACAGCTACGTGCTTGCCCCTGATGGTGTAATCACCTATGTCGACTTCAATTACCCCGGCCGGTTACCACTCGCTTATATCAGTTCTTCTCATGACATCACCGGCTGGGTGAATTTTTTACGCCATGTGCTGGGTGAGGACTGGGATTACGCGGTGCTCGGTCACGCTAACGTTGGCTACAAACGTGATATTCGGCAAACATTTGCCTATCTGGAGGATTTATACGATGCCTTTAACACGCTGATACTGCCGGATTGGTCGACGGGCAAGAGTATCGGAGAGGCTGTGCAGAAGAATGGACCGGGGTTAACAGCCGGTGTGTTCTGGGGCAATTATGTTGAGCAATCCACCCAAACGGTGGCCCTGGCAGTTCATCCCCGATGGAAGCATTTGGCGCACTCGGAAGTCATTCGCAGTCATGCTTATAAAGTCTTCGAGGACGTATTCTTGAATTACAACCCCGAGGTGCAGTCGATGAAACCGCAGTTTGACCCGATCGCACCTTAATCAGGAATTGCATCTGCGATTTGGGCAGGAGTGTTTGTGACGTCTTCGACTAAAGTTGGTCTGGTGCTGGTTGCAGTGATAGCAGCGTTCGCAGGCTATTACGGCAACAAGATACTTGGCAGTAAGCCGCCCGAAATCGCACCCGGGCAAGAGATTACGCCTGAGCTTGCCCAAGAGGCCATAGGCGCCTTGTTCGGCCCTTTCCCGCCCGAGTTTATTGTGCCCACAGGCTTCCAGCGGCATGAGCCTATCAGGAGTGCAAACGAACCCGATAACTCGATCCCAACGCAGCCGCTTTCCAAATGGAAGGAGCTCAAGCCCGGGCATCAGGTAGATGTGCCTGAATGGCCCGAGGCGGTTGGGAGATACTATATCCAGCGGCTGACCGAGAACACCTGGTGGATTCTTGCTGATCTATTTGCAGTGACGCTTTATGTGGGGGAGTTTGAAGCGTTGATCATCGACATGCCCGAATTTATGGTTATGGAAGAACTCTTCAGCAATATTGATGACATTCTCGACGGGAAGCCACTGACAACCTTGGTTTACAGCCACCCGCATACCGATCATATCGGCGCTGCGCAGCGATTTCAGGACCACCAAGGGGCGAGAGGCATCGATGTAAAAATCATTGGCACTCAGCGCACGATTCGCGAGATGGACAGGTACCAGATGCCCCTGCCTCGACCCAACTTTATTGTCGATGATGGACGCGCCGTGTTTGAATTCGATGGCAAGGAGTTCATCTATGCATCTGTGGTTGATTGGGCTCACACAGGTGCAGATGCCTACGTTATCCCTCCTGATGGAGTGCTGACGGTGGTAGACATTTTTTACGGTAACCGGATACCGCTGCACGACTACTCCGGTGTTCAAAACATGAATGGGTGGGTTCAAATCATGCGCCACATGGCTGGTGAAGACTGGCATGTGGCAAATATCGGGCACGTCAATGTCGCACATCGCAAAGGTTTGCTGCGCAGTCTCGAATACACCAGCGATATATACGATGCTTGGTTCCGCGTCGCGCCCAAGTATTGGGATCGCAACTTTTTTCCACATGCTGCGGTCGGCGAGAGCTACGTGGCTACATTCCTGCGTAATCTATTCGATAAAATCGCTTTTGAGGTGGCGCTGGAGCTAAAGCCAAAGTGGGGGCATCTGCCGCATTGGACACTGGCCCACGATCACGCAATGAAAGTGCAGTGGGATCTCTTTTTGAATTATCGGTACAAAGATGAACCCGAGATTCGCCCCAGCTTTGAGCCAATCCCTCCCAATCGTTAAATGGGTAACGCCAACTGCTCTGAAGAAGTGAGCCTGAATATAGTGGGTTCTTCGGAGAGCGCACGATGCGGCTATTCAGCCAGACACCGGCTGTTGATGTTCTGGAGTATTTATATTTCACTTCTCCGTCTCAATCCATGTGGTCAGCTGACTGGTTGACGGAGGCCTTTAGCCTCCAGCCGCGGCAGTACTTCCTGTCTAAAATAGGGAAACTCCTTGGCGTAATCCACGAAGGCGAGGGTAGTGCCAGCGACGCCTGTCTCGCTCAACTTTTCTAGTAGATCAGCGATGGTGTCGGGTGTGCCGACCAGGGGGAACCCCCCGTGACCTGCGGCCATTCGATCGCGGTACAAGGCGAGTGCCTCGGGGGTAAAAGATTGCGCATGCATGCCCTGTAATGTCATCAGATTATCGACCGCACCCCAATCTGCCTGCTCGTCTGCGTACCAGTGCAGGTAGTCTTCGGCTTCCTGCTGGGTGGGGCGGCACACCACAGTGCACAGCGTCAGCACGTCCACCTTGCGGTTAACGCTGCTCGCGCGCTCAGTAATATCGGTAACGGTTGCTTTAGCTTGGTCAAAGTCAAAAACCGGTGTGAACAGAAAGTCGGCGTTGCGCATAGCAAAGACTCGGCCCTCTTCTGATCCCGCGGCGTTAATGATTGGCATCTTGGGTTGGATGGGGTGGGGCAGACTGTAGACCCCTTTGCCTTGATAAAAGTCGCCGTTCCAGTCAAAGGCGCTGTCCTCAGTCCACAGCTTTTGGACGTAATCGAACCATTCTTGAGCCATTGCATAGCGGTCGCTGTGGTCGCTAGGCAGATCCACCCCAAAGGCATCGTATTCCGGTTTATTCCAGCCTGCGACGACGTTCAGGCCGAGTCGACCCCCCGACATTTGATCGAGGGTTGCCAGTTGCTTGGCCACGACGATGGGGTGATTGAACGCGGTGTGCACGGTGGCGAAAACTTGAATATTCTTTGAGTGGGCCGCGAGGCCTGCAGCCCAGGTCACAGTCTCTAGAACATTTCCGTGAAAGTCGGTTTCACCGCCGTAACCGATCCATCGAGCGATCGGCAGCATGAACTCGATTCCGGCTTCATCGCATTGTTGTACGAGATCGATGTTGTTCGCCCAGTTGTTATCCCACCGTTCAGCCACTTTGGTGACGGCCATACCACTGGAGCAATTTGCGGAGAATGTGCCGAGCTTGAGTTTGTTGTCGTTGAACATGGGCGCTGGAGTTTGGTGCATGAGCCTTCCTCACGTGCGAATCGTTGCAAGCCTGTGCCACGTTAACATTTCAAGCTTAAAACGTTAAGCTCGAATTGATGGCTAGGCTGGGCGTGCAGAGGGGAGAGGGCAGGTTGTGTCGTGGAATTCCCCCAATCGGACGATAGTCTCAGTAGCCTGTCTTCGCGGCGTTGAGTCCGACGCGGCTCGGTCTAAGATCTGCGGATTTAAAGGGGAATACAGTGGATTACTTCGAAGACTTTGACATTGATCAGCGAATTAGTTTTGGCCGTTATACCGTTACTCAGGACGAGATTGTCCAATTCGCCAAGCGATACGACCCACAGGCTTTTCATGTCGATGAGCGTGATTCACTGACAGTCGAGCTCGGGGGAGTCATGGCTAGCGGGTGGCACACCACAGCGATCTTTATGCGTCTTGCTGTTGATGCCTACCTTGCGGGTGCTGCAGTACTGACGTCCCCGGGGGTCGACGAACTTCGTTGGCTGGCCCCCGTGCGAGCAGGCGACATTATTAGCGGCGAAGCTATTGTTGAGGGCGCGCGGCGATCAGCCTCCAAGCCTGATCGCGGGATATTGACCACCGGAGTGGTGCTGTGGAACCAGCGGGAAGAGGAGGTGTTGAGAATGACGACGCACGTTTTTATGAGGGTACGTCCAAGCTAATAGGGCAGGGCCACGGCTCAAGATTGGGCGACTCGTTTAATTGCGTATTACTTGACCGCGGTGGCTTCGATTTCTACCAGCGCTTCGTCCTCGATAAGCGCTGAGACCTCGACGACTGACATTGCGGGGAAGTTCTTGCCCATTATTTCCCGATAAGTGCGCCCCACTGCGCCAAGGTCAGCGAGGTACTGCTGTCGATCCGTGACATACCAGGTCATCCTAGTCACGTGCTCGGGACCCGCTCCTGCACTGCTTAAGACGGCAACGACATTTTCAAGTGCCTGCCGGAACTGGCCGATAAAGTCATGGTGCTCAAAGCACTCGTCTTGATTCCACCCAATCTGGCCTCCGCAAAAGATCATAGAATCGCCTTGGGCGATGACACCGTTGGCGTAACCCTTCGGACGTGTCCAGCCCTCGGGCAGCAAGGTTTTGTGCATGCGACATTCTCGGTTTGTAATGACGTAGTCCCGATTATATTTTATACTTAAAATATTAGCCAGAAGGCTATAATCTATAGACGCAGGAGCCATAGTGGCGTCAGTTGGCACAAGCTTTTATCAATTGGAGCAGGAGAAGAGGCATGACAAGTGCGGTGTTGATGGATTTGGCGGTAGGGCTGGCCAGTGGCTCGGTTAAAGTCGTAGACCTGAGTGTGACGCTCTCGCCAGAAACTCCTATCCTGGAGTTGCCTGAAGAGTTCGGTTGGGGCAAGTCGTGGCCATTTTCAAAAGAGGAAATCTCTCGTTACGATGACCGGGGTCCCGCTTGGTATTGGAATAATATCAAGTGCGGTGAGCACACAGGCACCCATTTCGATGCGCCGGTTCACTGGGTAACGGGGCAAGATCTGCCCGATAACGCTACCGATACATTGCCACCAGAACGGTTCGTCGGGCCTGCGGTTGTCATTGATGCCGTTGCTGAGGCAGAGAGGGATCCAGATTTTTTGATGTCACTCGACTTTGTGAGATCTTGGGAGTCTAAAAATGGAGCGATCCCCGACGGCGCCTGGGTCTTATATCGCACTGACTGGTCCAAAAAGGAATCTAAAGACGCCTATCTCAATAAGGATGAGACGGGTGGGCACACTCCCGGATGGGACCCGGAAACAGTCGCTTTCTTGGCGCAAGAGCGAAACATTATCGGGGTAGGGGTCGAGACCGTCGGCACCGATTCTGGTCAGGCCGCGGCTCAGGATCCCATGTTTCCCTGTCACAACCTGATGCACGGTGCTAACAAATGTGGCTTGGCGAGCCTGTGTAACCTGGATCAGCTTCCGACAACTGGAGCGGTCTTGATTGCGGCGCCCTTAAAAATTGAACAGGGATCGGGTAGCCCTTGTCGAGTAATCGCTTTGGTGCCCCAGGGCTGACAAGGGGGGGGTCGCTTTGGCTGAACGGTCCTTTAAAGAGGAAGTCAAAAAGCTCCGCGCCGGAGACGGAGAAGCCTTCAAAGGTGAAGGTATTCTTGCCATCACTAAGGCGCTGCTTCAGTCCGGTGTTTCCTACGTGGGCGGCTATCAGGGTTCCCCTATCTCGCACCTGATGGATGTGCTCAACGATGCACAGGAGATTCTTGGTGATTTGGGGGTCCACTTCGAAGCGAATGGCTCCGAAGCTACAGCTGCAGCAATGCTGTCCGCCTCAATCAACTATCCGCTTCGTGGCGCTGTGACATGGAAATCAACGGTCGGTACCAACGTCGCCTCTGATGCGCTGTCAAATCTTGCTTCTTCCGGGGTAACCGGCGGTGCCATGGTGATCGTTGGTGAGGATTACGGCGAGGGCTCGAGCATCATGCAAGAGCGCAGCTATGCATTCGCCATGAAAGCGCAAATGTGGCTGCTCGACCCGCGACCCAACCTGCCAAGCATTGTCGATATGGTAGAGAAGGGATTCGAACTCTCTGAGGCTTCTAACACGCCCATTTTTTACATGATGCGCATCCGCGGGTGCCACGTGACCGGCGAGTTTATAGCCCGGGATAATGTTGCCCCCGCCTATCACAGTCAGGCGCCGGTGACGCCGAATCGAGAGCCCGAGAAAATAATTTTGCCGCCCTTTGTCTATCAGCAGGAGAGGGAAAAAATTGCAGAGAGGCTACCCGCGGCCATCCGCTTCGTCGAGGACAACGCGCTCAATGAAGTTTTTCCCGGCCGATACGATTCGGTTGGGGTGATTACTTGCGGAGGTTCATACAATACGGTGATTCGTGCCCTGCAGCGGCAGGGGTTGGCAGATGCTTACGGCCGCACCGATATTCCCATTTACTGCCTTAATGTCGCCTATCCGTTGATTCCCGCTGAGCTGGTGAAATTTTGCGCCGGTAAAGAGCAAGTGCTGGTTCTTGAGGAAGGCCAGCCGGAGTACATCGAGCAGGGTATCCAGACAGTACTGCGCCGGCAGGACGTTCAAACAAGGATTTATGGCAAGGACATCATGCCGATGGCTGGCGAATACACCGGACAAGTCATGCTAGAGGGCATCACCCGATTTATTCGGGCAGCCTCGCGACAGGATATTCCGCTAAATCTCTCGCTGGAGGCCGTGCTTGCTAACGAGACCCCCGTTTCAGACGAGGATATCAGTCGGTTAATGGCAGAGCTGCCGCCGAGGCCCGCAGGTTTGTGCACTGGATGTCCGGAACGACCACTCTTTTCTGCTATCAAGCAATTACAAGAAGAGATGGGGCCCTTCCACATCTCTTCTGACATCGGCTGTCACTCTTTCGCTACCGCCGCTCCCTTCAACCTAGGCAACACCATCATGGGTTATGGTCTCTCTCTCGCCAGTTCTTCTGGAATGCGTCATGCGTTGCCTCATAAGGCGATCAGCATTATGGGAGACGGCGGTTTCTGGCACAACGGTCTGACGAGCGGCGTAAGCAGCGCCGTATTCAATAAGCACGATGGCCTTCTAGTCGTTATCGATAATGGCTACTCCGCGGCAACCGGGGGGCAGGATATTCCTTCGCTGGTTGAGCCCAATTTGATCGCTACCACGATGGATGCGAACCAGCCTAAACGAGACACTTGGCAGACCATTGAGGACGCTTGTCGTGGTGCCGGGGTGGAGTGGATTCGCACCGTTAGCACCTACAACATCGATAGGATGAAGGAGACCTTGCGTTTAGCGCTGACGACCGATGCTCCCGGTCTAAAGGTTGTTGTAGCGGAGGGTGAATGCATGCTGAACCGCCAGCGCCGGATCAAGCCGCTGGTCCGAAAGGCGGTCTCTGAAGGGCGGCGGGTGAAGCGCGCACGCTTTTACATCGATCCAGAGACTTGTACTGGCGATCACGGGTGCATTCGCTTGTCAGGTTGCCCTTCTTTGACCATCCGAGATCATCCGGACCCGTTGCGCTCGGATCCCGTTTCCTACGTCGATAATAGCTGCGTCGGTTGCGGTGTTTGCGGCACCAATGCGCATTCCGCGGTGCTTTGCCCCTCCTTTTCACGCGTAGACATGATCCACAACCCAAGCGCCTGGGATCGACTGCTAGGCTCGACTCGCGCTCGTGTTCGCGAGTTTTGGCGAGCGCGTGATCTGAAGCGCAGGGCGCAACGCCAATTCTAATGCTCCGAGAGGAGGGGACCATAAACATGGTAATCGCTGCACTGGGTGGCGAGGGCGGCGGTGTGTTAACCAACTGGCTTATCGCTGTGGCGGAGCGCAGTGGCTGGTGGTGCCAGAGCACCTCGCTCGCAGGGGTGGCACAGCGAACAGGCGCCACGATTTATTACATAGAATTTATGCGGCGGAAGGAGGGCGAGGACCCTCCAGTAATGTCGCTATTTCCTGCGCAAGGCGACATCGATGTGGCGGTTGCTTCAGAAATTGCCGAAGCGGGCAGGATGATTAGCCGTGGTTTTATTTCACCCGACAAAAGCGTACTGATTGCCTCCGATCATCGGGTATATGGCATTACTGAAAAAAGTGCGGCGGGTGATGGCTCTATCGATAGAGAGCTGATCCTCGAGATGGGTGAGCGTTATGCCCGGGCTTTCGTTCATTTTGATATGTCAGAAATTGTGCAGCGTCACGGGACTGTTATATCGGGCGCTTTGCTGGGTGCAATAGCCGGGAGTGGAGCTTTGCCGTTTGAGGCGGACTGCTTTCGCAGTCTGCTGTCGGCGGGAGGGTCTGCAGAGGCCAATCTTGCTGCCTTCGACGAGAGTTATCGGCGGGCCAAATCTGGCGGTGTGGGTGAGTATGTGCCGGAGGTGGTATCGCCCTTCGCGCTGCCGGCAGTCAGTAGTTCCCTTGGAGCGCGATGGCTGCCTCGCCTCGCCGAATTACCTCAAGCGCTGCATGAGATGGCCTATCACAGCGTGAACAGATTGATCGATTACCAGGATGAGGCTTATGCGGAAGACTGGTGGATCCGGTTGTTGGATGTAGTCGATCGCGACCCGGATCAAGAGAATTATTCCTTTTCACATGAGGTCGGGCGGCACCTCGCGTTGTGGATGACGTTTGAAGACATACCGCGAGTGGCGCAACTTAAGGTGCGGCCGGAAAGAGAAGCCATGATTCGATCTGAGGTTAAAGCGACTTCCGACCAGCCCATTACACTGGCAGAATTTTTTCACCCTCGGATTGAGGAGGTCGCCGCCTTGCTGCCAAGGAAATGGGGAGAAGCGTTATTGAATTCGGATATTGCACGGCGATGGAGCACTCGACTTCTCGGGCCTAGGGTTTTGAGGACGGACCGTATCAGCATGCAATTAATATTCCGCTGTTTGGCCGCTCTTCGACGCTTTCGTCGATCCACTCTCGGTTACGCACATGAACGACATATGATCGACCGATGGTATGGTGCAACGCTGGCTGCTAAAGGATATGACAGGTCAATGGCGATTGCTGCCCTTGGCGGTCTGGTAAAGGGCTACGGCGAAACGCGGCATCGCACGACCTCGAGGCTGATGCATATTCTAGATTATCTCGAGCGGTCTCCCGACAGCGATGCTTGCACCATTACCTCTCTTCATACGGCGGCGATGAATCCAGATGCAGCCTTTGATCCCAGTGTCGTTTTGCTCCACAGCCGCGAGCTCGCTTGAATAAGGTTGCGGCAGCTATTCGGGACATTTTTCCCGGTGCCGCGCTTAGCGTCGTAGTCGCTCTGCTGGCCTTCGCCATTTCCTATCGATACGGTGCTCCAGCGATGCTGATAGGGCTATTACTGGGGCTGTCATGTCACTTTCTCACTGAGATGAAACGTTTTGCGACGGGGTTAATGTGGGTGTCAGGCCCCTGCCTTCGAGCTGGTGTGGCCCTTCTGGGGCTCAGGTTGAGTATTGGCGAGGTCGCCGTTCTTGGCTGGCCGGCTGTCAGCGCCGTCTGCGCGGCGGTCTCGATGACGCTGATTTTTGGGGTTGTCTGGTCACGCGTGCTCGGTTGTGATCGGGAGTTGGGTTTGTTGACTGGGGGAGCCGTGGGAATTTGCGGAGCTTCAGCAGCGATGGCGATCAGCGCGGCCCTCCCAGACTCAGAGGGCAAGCAGCGGCAAACACTTTTCACGGTTATCGGAGTGACCACTTTCAGTACCGCCGCAATGGTGTTTTATCCCATCGTTGGTGATGTGCTGGGCTTCACCACGACAGATATGGGGTTTTTTATTGGCGCGACAATTCATGATGTTGCTCAGGTAGTGGGGGCGGGGTACAGCGTTTCATCGGAGACTGGTGATCTCGCTACCTTCGTAAAGTTATTGCGTGTTGCAATGCTGGTGCCGATCGTGACGGCAATAGCACTCCTGTGTCAGGTTTCCTCGACGCCCCTGAGCGCTGATCAATCCTCCAGGCCGTCTTTTCCGATGTTCTTACTTGGTTTCATTGCATTATTTCTGCTCAACAACGCTGTGGAATTACCGAGTGCAGTAACCGATGGAGTGTCTTACTTGGCGGGAGGGCTTTTACTGCTGGCAGTGACGGCAATCGGCGTTCGGACTTCGCTGCGCGATGTGGCCTCTATCGGCTGGAGACCGGTCATCCTGCTTGGAGGGGAAACACTGTTCCTTGCAGCAACGATTGTGAGCTTATTGTTGATGGGGATCATTTGAGTCTTCGGGGCGGCGTTCGGCGAGAATATCTATCTCGAATTGCATTACTTTAGTTCTGTACTGGTTGAACGCCTCGTTTCGCGACCGAATCAGGCCCCATTTTTCCCGTATCACCGGGCCTGGTTTGGCAATAATTTCATAGGTATACGTCAACGTGTGTCCGGGTCGAACGGGTTCGAGCCATTGCAGGTCGTTGATCGCGACGCCCGCACCATTCCGTCGGCCGTCGTTAACTCCCTGTGCATATACCTCCATGTAATCTACCATCTTGCGCATCCACATAGCTGTCACCAGCCAAGGACTGGCTGTGAGCCCCTGTCTGTGGTTGCAGCGCGCATCTTCAGGGTTGGTCATCTCCGGCCTGGGGTCAAATGTCTTGGCAAACTCGACGATTTCCAGCTCACTAAAGGTGTGTGTGCCAAATACATGGAACTCCCCCAGCGGGAGATCCTCAAACCAGCGGTCACGGAGGTAAAGGGAGGTCACGGCTCAGTCACGTCAGCAGGGTTGGTTTCGATGGCGGCGATTGCGTTCATCGTTGCCACGACCGTTCCGTTGTCGTTGCAGATATCGACCTCAAGTGTCTGGTTGTATGTGCCAGTAATGGCACTGTTTGCAAGTGCTGGGCCGAGTGCGATTCGAACGCTAATTTTCTCGTTAACAAAGCTGGGCCGGTTCCACGTCAAGTGACTGACTGAGGTCATTTCTACAAACGGCAGCCCGTTGTGTAACAGGGTCTCGCTGACCAGCCGCGTCGCTAGAGCTGCGATATGCCAGCCGCTAGCGCACAGACCGCCGAATATAGACTGCTCTGCGGCATCGGTGTCCAAATGATATGGCTGAGGGTCGAAGCGTGCGGCGAAAGCCACAATGGCGCATTTATCAAGAGTTGCCCAGTTGCTGCATAGGTGCCCTTCAGGGGCGGTAGAGGTCGCCAAAATGCTGCTCTGCAATGCCGAAAGGCCAATAGTTTAACCCAAAGGCATGTGCGATTATCATCCGCTTTTTGGCGCGAAACTATGCGCTAGGCGTGATTGGCAATGGTTTGCCTCGCTATTATCGTGGTCTGCACTTCGCTGGCGCCCTCGTAAATTCGCAGGGCTCGAATGTCCCGGTAGAGCGCTTCAACAATATACCCCTTGGTGACGCCCTTTCCACCATGGAGTTGCACGGCGGCGTCGATTACCTGCTGGGCCGTCTCAGTGGCGTGATATTTGGCCATCGCGGCCTCGCGAGTGACACGCTCTGCGGCGCAATCTTTGGTCCAAGCTGCGCGGTAAACCAGTAGCGCGCTACTGTCGACACCCAGCGCCATCTCACCGATTTTTGCCTGAACAAGCTGAAGATCTCCTAGCTTGCCGCCAAAGATGTTGCGCTCGGCGGTGTAGTCCAGCGTCTCGTCCAGCGCGCGTCGGGCCATGCCTAGCGCTGCGGCGGCGACGGTAGAGCGAAAAACATCTAGCGTCGCCATTGCAATGCCGAAGCCTCTGCCTTCCTGCCCTACCAGATGTGCTCTTGGTATTCGGCAGTCACTGAATGTCAGGGTGCCGAGAGGATGCGGTGCTACCAGATCGATGCGTTCGGTGACCTCGAATCCGGGTGTGCCTGCTTCGACGATAAAGCAGCTGATGCCTTTTGCACCTCCGGTGTCGTCGGTGCGCGCGAAGACGGTGTAAAAATCAGCGATGCCGGCGTTGGATATCCAGGTTTTGGTGCCGTTGAGCACCCACTGGTCGCCATCGGCTCGGGCGTTACAGGACATCGCAGCCACATCCGATCCTGCCTCGGGCTCTGATAGCGAAAACGCGGCAATCTTATCGCCAGTCGCCACAGCATTGAGGTATGTCGCTTGCTGCGCCTCATCACCAAATAGTGAAATCGGGCCGCTACCCAGTCCCTGCATCGCAAACGCAAAGTCGGCGAGCGCATTATGGCGTGCCAGCGTCTCCCGGATGATGCAGAGGCTTCTGACGTCAAGTTTTTTATGTTGTCCTCCTGCACTGGCAGGGACGGCATAGCTTGTAAAACCAGCATCCCCCAGAGCCTTGACGATGGCTTTGCAGGTACCGTCTAAATCGTGATGCTCTTCTGCTGTGAGAGAGGGGATGTGACGATTCGCCCAGTCATCAAGCCGCGCGGCGAGCTCTCGATGCTCGTCGCTAAAAAAGGGCCACTGCAAAAAGCTGCCGTCGCTCATGATTTCTTCTCCCGACGAATGGCCATGGTGTCAGTCACCCTGAAACACGGGCTGTTGTTTTTCTACAAATGCATTGTAGGCGCGATGAAAATCTTCAGTCTGCATACAAATTGCCTGCGCCTGAGCTTCGCACTCAATCGCTTGGTCGACAGACATGTTCCACTGGTGGTGAAGCTGGTTCTTCGTGATGCCATTGGCAAAAGTGGGCCCTGCGGCGATGCGAGTCGCGGCCGCCATAGCATCCGCAAGCGGTGCCGCGCTCAATCCATTGAAGAATCCCCAGCGTTCGCCTTCCTCGCCGCTCATCGAGCGTCCAAAGTAGAGCAGTTCGCTCGCCCGCCCTTGTCCGATAATGCGCGGCAGTATCGAGCACGCGCCCATATCACAGCCCGCCAGGCCGACCCGGTTGAAGAGGAAGGCCACCTTTGCACCCTCAGTGGAGTAGCGTAGGTCACTGGCCATGGCAATAATCGCGCCTGCGCCTGCACAAATGCCCTCTACGGCACTGATCACAGGTTGTCGGCAGGCTCGCATCGCTTTTACGAGATCCCCCGTCATGCGAGTGAAGGCCATTAGATCTTTCATATTCATCTCGGTCAGAGGCCCAATGATTTCGTGTACGTCGCCTCCAGAGCAAAAGTTGCCACCCGCTCCGGTGATGACCACGACATCGACGTCGGAGGCGTAAGTTAGGTTCCTAAACAAATCCCTCAGTTCTGCGTAGGACTCGAAGGTGAGTGGATTTTTGCGCTCAGGTCGATTGAGCGTAATGGTCGCAACGCGATTCTCGCACTCCCATAAAAAGTGCTGCGCTTCGTAGCCCAAAAGTGATGTTGTTTGCATGATTATGTTCCCCGTGTCAGGCGGTGCCACCGCCGTCAATCGCGACCGCTTGCCCTGTGACGCTCGCTGCACCATCGCCACACAACCAGCTCACTGCGCTAGCGACTTCTGATGCCTTGATCAGGCGCCCTTGCGGATTACTTTCAGTGAAGTGCTGCAGGGCGTCCTCTTCAGTCCGCCCAGTCTTGCTGACGATCTCTGCGATGGCTGTGCGCACGATATCAGTATCCACGTATCCAGGGCAGATCGCATTGACCGTGATACCTCGCGTCGCGACCTCAAGAGCCAGTGCACGCGTCATTCCGAGAACGGCATGCTTCGATGCGCAGTAGCCGCTGACATAAGGGAATCCCCGCAGCGAGGCGACACTGGCGATGTTGATAATGCGGCCCCAGCCCGCATTCAGCATGTTCTCAAGTGCGATTTGAGTGCAGTGGAAGACGCCATTTACGTTAACGTCCATGGTTCGTTGCCAGTCAGTGAAATCGAGGCGATGGAAGGGGGCAGTGGGGGCCATTCCCGCACAGTTCACCAATATGTCGATGTCTCCCAAGTGCTCTCGAGCGGTGGCAAAACATTCGACCATTCCGGCCCTGTCGGTCACGTCACCGGCCACGGCCTGACTGCCGCTACCCAAGGACGTTGTCAGGGTTTGTAGCGGTTCGATGCGTCGTCCGACCAAGGAAACCCGGTATCCCTCAGCATGCAGTTGCCGACTAATGACTTCTCCAATGCCCGAGCCAGCGCCGGTGATTAATGCATGACGGCTCACGAGGTCGCCTCGCGCTCTCGCTCTGCCAGAGTGAAGGCCTGCCGATGGCCCAGAAAGTATTGATGTTGTTCCACTGCGCCTGGCCCCTGGTAACCCAATTCTGCTGCCGCGTGTAGCGTCCAATTTGGGTCGGCTAGGTGTGGGCGCGCCAGGCAGACTAGATCAGCTCGTCCTGCCGCGATAATGCTATTGACGTGATCAGTCTCGTAAATGTTGCCCACAGCGATGGTCGGTATATCGCCATCATTGCGGATGATGTCCGAAAGCGGTGTCTGGAACATGCGCCCAGGTTGAGGTTTAGCGGAGTGACTGGTTTGTCCTGTCGAGACATTGATGATGTCAGCACCCGCTTCGATAAATGCCTGCGCTATCAGCAGCGCATCTTGTTCTGTAACGCCATCGTCGCCCATCCAATCATGGGCGGAAATCCGCACTGACATGGGTTTTTCTTGAGGCCAGACGGCGCGCATAGCTCGACAAACTGCCACCGGGTACCGCAACCTGTTCTCGAGGGAGCCGCCGTATTCATCATCACGTTGATTCAGCACCGGGGTGATGAATGAAGAGAGAAGATAACCGTGTGCCGCATGCATCTCGATCATATCGAACCCGGCCTCAGCGGCACGCCGCGCTGCGGCGACATGCTGTTCCAACACCGTGTCCATGTCCTCGCTTGTCATGGCTTGCGGCACGGGGCTGTAGCTGTCGAAGGGTATCGCGCTAGCAGATAAAAGCGGCCACTGCTCGTGTTCGGGGAGGGGCTCGTCAAGAATCTGCGGGTCCCACTTCCATGGTTCCAGCGTTGAGCCTTTGGGGCCGGCATGGCCAATCTGGATCGCCATCTTGGCCTGGGTGTGCTGATGCACAAAGTCGGTGATGCGACGCCAGGCATCAGTGTGCGCGTCGCTCCAGATGCCGGTGCATCCAGGCGTGATCCGCCCCTCAGCGCTCACATTGGTCATCTCGGTGTAAACCAGTGCAGCGCCACCCTTGGCGAGACCGCCGTAGTGCACCAGGTGCCAGTCGTCGGGCATGCCATCTGTGGCGCTATACATGCACATGGGCGAGACGCAAACCCGATTTTGCAGTGACATATCTCGGAGTGAGAAGGGCAGGAACATGGGAGGTACGGGGTCGTTCGCGGCCTCACCGAGGTGTCGCTGTACCAGGTGTGTTTCCATGGAGTTCAGCCAGGCTTCATCCCTAAGGCGGAGGTTCTCGTGGCTGACGCGCTGACTGCGCGTGAGCATTGAATAGTTAAACTGCTTTAAGTCAAAGGCATCGATATAGCGCGGCACATTCTCAAACCAAATCATGGCATTACGGGCGCTATTCTGCAGCCGCAGTACATCAATTTTGCGTTCCTCCTGGTAGTTTTTTAAAGCGACGTTGATTGGTTGTCCGCTGTCGAGGTGGCTTGCCAGAGAGATAGCGTCTTCCAATCCCAATTTTGTTCCCGAGCCGATAGAGAAATGCGCGGTGTGGGCTGCGTCGCCGATCAGAACAATCCGATCATCTTTGATCCAGTTATCGCAATACACGGCGGGGAAGTTGATCCAGGCCGAGCCTCTGATGTGCGCAGAGTTTGTCATTAGTGAGTGACCATCGAGGTACTTCTCAAAAATCTTGCGGCAGGTCTCGGAACTTTCCTCATGTGACATGGCGTCGAAGCCTAGTGCGTCATAAACATCTGGTGTTGTCTCGACAATAAAAGTGGAAGTGCTGTCGTCGAACTGATAAGCATGCGCCCAAATCCAGCCATGCTCAGTCCGCTCAAAGATAAAGGTAAACGCATCGCGGAAGGTTTGATTGGTTCCCAGCCATACGAATTTGTTGGGTCGCGTCTCAATCGTGCAGCCAAACTCCTCTTGATAGGTGTTACGGATTTTGGAGTTGAGTCCGTCGCTGGCCACGATCAGATCGGCGTCGGCGAAACGGGTATCGATGTCCTTAAGCTCGACCTCCTGCTCAAAGTGCAGTCCTACCCCCAGCTCCATTGCTCGCTCGTGGAGAAGCTGAAGGAAACGCTTTCGACCGAGACCAATAAAACCGTGACCGCCCGAACGTTCCACTTCTCCCGATACATGGCAGTCGATAAGGTCCCAGTGAATGAACTCGTCGACAATACGCTGGGCACTCACAGGGTCGTTCGCCGTTATGTTATCGACAGTTTGGTCCGAAAAGACGATCCCCCAGCCGAAGGTGTCGTCGGGTTTGTTTCGCTCATATACCTCAACTTCATGCTGAGGGTTTTGGAGTTTGAGGCTGATCCCTAAGTACAAACCGGCGGGCCCACCCCCAAGACAGATGACTTTCACTGTGTGCTCTCCTTTGTCACGTGATGACCAAGACGTTTTATATCTAAAATGTTCTGCTAGTATAAAGCAAACATTTTATGTTTAAAATATCGGTCTGAAATTCGTTCACGAGAAACGCTTTATGGAGTCACTTGGAGTTCAGGAACCAATCGATCATGAGTCGCGGGTAGAGCAGGGTGATCACAAGGCAGTCAGGCTGTGGCTTCGGTTGCTCACCTGCACCAATTTGATTGAGCGGCATCTGAGGGGTCAGCTGCGAAGCGATTTCGATATCACATTGCCACGATTTGATCTGATGGCGCAGCTGGCCCGTGAGTCGGAGGGACTCACAATGGGAGACCTGTCGCAGCGGATGATGGTGTCGGGTGGCAATGTTTCTGGCATCGCCGCTCAGTTGGAGAGTGAGGGATTGATTAGTCGCGAACCTGTGCAAGGCAATCGGCGTGCGTTTTGCGTGACCCTGACACGAGCGGGACAGGCGCGGTTTGCTGAAATGGCTGAAGCTCACGAAGCTTGGGTGGCTGAGTGCTTGGGAGGACTGAGCGACTCGGAATATGACCACATGATGAAAGCTTTGCGACAGATCAAGATGGAAGTGGGAGAGGTCGAGCGCTAGCGTTATGTGGAAGCCACCGGAGCGCATCAAATATCAAACTGCCGTGGCGCAATGGCCCACCGCCCAAGAGGCGGCGCAGAGCCACTTATACTCACCCCTGCGAGCGCCCAATCTTTGTTTGCAGCAGCGGACCTGGGTGCCGGCGATGGTGCCTTGGCGGGCAAGCGACAACGGCGACGTTTCGCAGGAAGTCATCGACTGGTACAAGCGTTTTGCGCAGGGCCGACCGGGTGCAATAGTGGTGGAGGCCACGGGTATCAGAGATATCCCCAGCGGTCCCTTACTGCGGATTTCGGACGATCGATACGTTGCAGGGTTGCGGCGATTAACTGATGCGGTGCGAGAAGCGAGTGGCGGCCAGACCCGGCTGCTGATTCAGCTGATTGATTTCCTTACCATTCGCCGACGGCCCCATCCGGAGGTGTTTTTCCAGCGTTTCCTTGAGGTGACGGAGACCCATCGTCAGCGATTGGGTATGCAGCACGATGACGAGCAGGCAGTCAGGCAGCGTTTTCTCTCGCTTAGCGACGCCGAGCTGGAGAGCGTGCTGTCAACGCGAGAACTCGAGTCGCTTCGGCAGGGCTATCGCGAGCACGTCACAGATACTCATCTGCCAGACGTTGCCGCTCTGCCCGAGACTTTGCCTACACTCTTTGCCAACGCCGCAGCTCGGGCGCGGACGGCAGGCTTCGACGGTATTGAGTTGCACTATGCCCATGCCTACACGATGGCCTCTTTTCTATCTGCTACCAATACTCGTAACGATGGCTACGGTGGCTGTCGTGAGCAACGGGTGCGATTGCCTCTGGAGGTCTACCAGGCAGTGAGGGCCTCAGTCGGTGACGATTACGCCGTGGGGTGCCGTTTTCTCACTGATGAAATCATCGCGTCGGGCAGTAATCTTGATGAAGCGTGTTTTTTTGCCAAGGAGTTTGCTGGCGCAGGAATGGACTTTCTGAGTCTGTCTCGCGGTGGCAAATTCGACGATGCTAAGCAACCCAAAATCGGGGCCGCAGCCTATCCTTACACCGGTCAGAGTGGTTACGAGTGCATGCCAGCTTATCTATCCGACCAACAGGGACCTTGGGGCCGCAACGCAGAACCTGTGGGGTTGTTGCGACAAGCTGTGCGCGATGCTGGATTTACAACGCCTGTGGTATCGACTGGCGGGATCCATAGTTTTGACCAAGCTGAGTGCTTGCTCAATGATGGTAAGGCTGATGTTGTAGGGCTAGCGCGGCAGGCGTTGGCCGATCCGGATTGGTTCGAGAAAGTCCGTCTCGGTCGTGGCGAAGAGGTTCTGCTTTGCCGATACAGCAATTACTGTGAGGGGCTTGATCAAAAGCACAAGCAAGTGACCTGTGAGCTGTGGGATCGCACGGCGCTTGATGCGCCTGATGCCGTACTGGCCTCCGATGGGAAGCGGCGTCTGACGGCGCCGAAATGGCTTCCTTGAGGCGTCTAAGCGGGCCGCACTGGGTTCGTTTTATCACCTAGGCAATGTGGCCGCTTCGTGACCTGCCCGCGTATCATCCAAATGGGCATGGTGTAGTCATCCGGATTCATGCACGATGCTCGCCCTTTAGAGGCGGTCGGCATGGCTGCGCCCTCGTACTTTGCTGTCTAGTCGATGCGGGTATGGTGGGGCGCAGGCGTTCCTAACAATGGCATTGGAGTAAATTGTATGAAGCCTGAGCTCTCAGACCCTAGCCTGCTGAGGACGACGTCCTATGTAGCAGGACGCTGGATGGCAGCCGCTGGCAACAGTCTTACCGTGACAAACCCGGCTACGGGAGGAACTGTGGCCGAGGTGAGTATGGTCAATAGATCGGAGACCGAAGCGGCAATCTCTGCGGCCCATGAAGCAATGATTGGTTGGAGAGCTGTACCCGCCAAAGCCCGGGCGCAGGTCCTGCGACGCTGGTTCGATCTCATGATGGCGCATCAGGAAGACCTCGCCATCATTATGACCACCGAGCAGGGGAAAGCGCTGGCGGAGAGCCGGGGCGAGGTTGCTTATGGAGCCGCCTTCATGGAGTGGTTCGGCGAGCAAGCCAAGCGTATTGACGGTGATGTGATCCCGGCGCCCTCGAGCGACAAGCGGGTCCTGTGTATCAAGCAACCGGTGGGTGTTGTCGCCGCGATCACACCGTGGAATTTCCCCAATGCCATGATTGCGCGCAAGGCTGCGCCGGCTCTGGCGGCAGGCTGCAGCATTGTGATCAAGCCGGCATCCGAAACGCCCCTATCAGCGCTAGCCATGGCGGAGCTTGCCGAACGGGCGGGCGTGCCGGCAGGGGTTCTAAATGTTGTGGTAGGTGCCTCTTCAGAGATCGGGCCGGCGCTCACCGACAGTCCCTTGGTGCGAAAGCTGACCTTCACTGGCTCGACAGAGGTAGGGCGACGATTGGAGCAGGCCTGTGCCGCGACACTGAAGCGCACCTCCATGGAGTTGGGCGGCAACGCGCCCTTTATTGTTTTTGACGACGCGGATATTGATGCGGCAGTGCAAGGGGCGCTGATCTCAAAGTACCGCAACAGCGGCCAAACCTGCGTCTGTACCAACCGAATTCTGGTGCAGAACACCATTCATGATGTCTTTGTTGAAAAGCTGGTGGCCGCTACCGCTGATCTTAAAATGGGCAATGGCCTCGACGATGATGTGCAGCAAGGCCCGCTCGTCAACGAGAAGGCGGTGGAGGATGTGGATCGATTGGTGCGCTTGTCGACTGAGGCAGGGGCGCAGGTTGCGCTGGGCGGCATGCGCTCCGATTTGGGGCCCTGTTATTATCAACCCACCGTGCTGACCGGGATTACCTCGGACATGGCGGTTTTCCGAAATGAAATCTTCGGGCCCGTAGCTCCGGTGATGTCGTTTACCGATGAGGCAGAGGCAATCGCCTTGGCCAACGACACGGAATTTGGTCTCGCTTCGTATTTTTACACCCGCGATATCGGTCGGGTTTGGCGGGTGTCCGAGGGCTTGGACTACGGCATGGTTGGCGTTAACGAGGGCATCATTTCCAACGAGATGGCGCCCTTCGGTGGCGTGAAGGCGTCGGGCTCAGGGCGAGAGGGTTCCAAATACGGTATTGATGACTATCTCGAGATTAAATACATCCTGATGGGCGGCCTAGATCGGTAATGGTGAGATCTGGGACAGGGCTGAAACCCTTGCGCAACATAAATAGATTGTCAGGAAAGACGGGCGTATGGCGTCCGTTGCGGAAGGTGCGCTAATGACCATGGATGCAGGTGATTTTCGACAGGCGCTAGGGCAATTTGCGACCGGTGTTTGTCTGGTGACGGTAGACGATTCCGAGCTGGGGCCGCTGGCAACCACTGTGAACTCTTTCTCTTCGGTCTCTCTGGATCCGCCGCTGGTGCTGTGGAGTATCCAGAACTCTTCGGACCACCTGGCGGTGTACACGGAGTGCCAGCACTTCGGGATCAGTGTATTGAGCTCGGAGCAGGGTGCGGTTTCCAGCCAATACGCCCAGCGCGGCGGGCACGGTGCGCAAGCCGAGCACTTCACAACCGGCCCGCAGGGCGAGCCGAAGCTGATTGATGCCTTGGCGCATTTCACCTGTGCGGCCTTCGCCGTCCATCCCGGCGGGGACCACCAAATCATCGTCGGAGAAGTCTTGCAGTTCGAATCAGTAGAGGCTGACCCCCTTATCTTCTACAGCGGGGGTTATCGGGCGTTGTCCTAATTGGGCTTGTGAGCGATCACATGCCATTCATAAAAGTATCGTGGTCGATCAAGCCGCTCTCTCTGACGGTTTTCAGTGCCCCGGCATAGGCAAGCAGCAAGTTAAGCGCGTAACGACTTCGGGTGGCAAAGATGTCATGGAGTGCCGCATCATTTTGCGCGATGTCGTCGTTACAGACGGATTTCACATGACGAGCGATCAGGTGCTCAGGGATCCAGCAGAGTCGGTTATTTTTATAGCTGCTCATCCGAAGTTCTGAGATCACGTAGGCGCCGCCGTCCCCCGCTGAGACAGCGCAGGGAAGAGCGGGTTTGTGAGAAAGCTCGCCGGTAGCGGCCCACAACAAGAAAAAATTTTTCAACGCTGCGGGCACCATGCCGTGCCATTCGGGCGCAATCACGACAAACCCGTCGCAGGCGTCGAGCTGGGATTTGAGCGCCGGCATCATGGACCATTGGGGTCCATTGCTCCACAGCGCCTCGTCCCACAGTGGCAAAGGGGTTTTGCCGAGGTCCAGTGTCCACGTGCTGACTCCGTCCGTGGAGGAGAGCGCCTCGCTGAGAAACCGACCGACTTTCGCGCTCGCGGACTCTTTGCGATGGCTCCCGACGATGACGCCGATCTTCACGCTATCGCTCAGGCGGCGAGGGTGTCGTTAAATAAAGTCAACGTGCGTTCTCTGGCCTGGCTCGCCGCCGTCGCGTCATAGGCGTCGCGCTGATCACAGTTAAAGCCATGATCAGCGGCATAGACATGTACTGGCAGGTCCGGCTGCTTTTCCTGGAAGGCGGCTACGGAGTCCATGGGGATGTGCGCATCTTGCTCACCAAAGTGAAGGATGATTGGGCAAGAAGGTGTCATCTCTGCATTGTCTGGGATGCCGCCGCCATAATAGGCGGAAGCTGCGGCCACCTGATTCAGGTTGCAGCTCGACAGCCACGTCAGCAGACCGCCAAAGCAGTATCCCACGACGCCGACTTTTCCATGGTTCGCAGCGGCGTCAATGGTGGCCTGAAGGTCGCCTAAAGTCTGACTCATATCCAACTTTTGAAAAGCGAGCTCGATACCGGCAGTCATGTCATCTTCGGTGTAGCCCAGCTGCACGTCTCGCTCCAAACGGTCAAAAATGGCTGGGGCAATGGCATAAAAGCCCGCCTCGGCATAACCATCGACAACCGAACGAATGTGCGAGTTGACGCCAAAGATCTCCTGTATCACCACGACAGCGCCTTTCGCCGCGCCTGAGGGGCTCGCCTCATAGGCACCGAGTTCGAATCCATCGGCGCAGGTGATTGTCGTGTTAGGCATAGCTTTCTCCTCTGGGTGCCCTATACGGGCTGTTGGTATCGAAGGTCGGCCATTGTGACCAAAGTCGACACTGAATGAAAACCCCATGGCAGTCGCGTTACCCAGAGCGGAGCAGCGGGTGTCGCCTCGCCACAGCAGTGCTCCGGTTTCCAAGATCTAGGTCAGCCCATACAATTGCTGACCCATGAGATGGGAAGAGGCGAGTGAGCGCGATTGCGCTGTCGAACGCTGAGTCACTGCCCCTTCTTCACTTGCGAGAGCCTGAAAATGCCCGAGTCGAATACATTTATATCGCCCGCAGAGCTAGCTTCACAGCTGGAGGGGTCTGACCTCAATGTTTTGGATGCCTCTTGGTATTTGCCCGCGGACGGCCGCGATCCACGGGCAGAGTTCCTCTCTAGCCGTGTTCCCGGCGCCAAATTCTTTGACATCGATACCGTTGCTGATCTGGAGCACGCGTGCCCTCATATGCTCCCTAGTGAGCCGGTATTCACCCAATGTGTTCAGGCGCTTGGTATCGGCGCGAACAGCCGGGTGGTGGTCTATGACGGCAAGGGACTGTTTTCTGCCGCTCGCGCCTGGTGGATGTTCCGCGTATTTGGCCATGACAGGGTGCAGATTCTTGAGGGCGGACTGCCGGCCTGGATTGCCGGAGGTTATGACACGGCAGAGGGCCCGCCAACGGTGGCCAGGCCTGGTGTAGGATTTGTTGCGGCGCATCAGCCGGCTTGGCTGGCCGATGTGGAAGGTGTTCAGGCCGCCCTGTCATCCGGGAGCCACACCGTGGTCGATGCGCGTTCCGCTTCCCGGTTTGCCGGCGAGGAGGCGGAACCGAGGGCAGGCGTGCGCCCGGGTCATATCCCCGGCTCAAGAAATTTGCACTACGCCCAGATCCTGAGCGGCGATCCTGCGGTCCTGAAACCACTCCCTGAGCTGGAGGCGCTTTTTGGTGATGTCGGAGCTGGTCACGGTCAGCGGGTTGTGACGACGTGCGGGTCAGGCATTTCCGCCTGCTTGTTGGCGTTGGCCTTGCATGAGCTAGGGCGATCTCCCGCTGCGGTGTACGACGGATCTTGGGCCGAGTGGGGTGCTCGACCCGATTGTCCCGTCGAGAGGGGGTGAGAAGCATGGCGCTCTCTGTTATCGTGCGCCGCGTTGAATATCACGCTTAGCCCATGACCAACCTTTATCTCATTGGCAACTGGAAGCAGCACGGCAGCCGCGCCGCGATTCAGGCCTTCTCGGAACAGTGGTCCTTCGATCCCAATCCTCAGCTGCGCATTGCCATCGCGCCTCCATTTCCGTATTTGCAGGCCCTGCGTGAGGCGTTACCTGATTGTCAGGTGGCGGCACAGGATTGCTCTGTTCACGCGCAAGGCGCACACACCGGTGAGGTGTCGGCCGATATGTTGGTCGATCTCGGCTGCCAGTATGTGATCGTCGGTCATTCTGAGCGGCGGCAGTATCACGACGAGACAGATGCATTGATCGCCGAGAAGTTGGCGGCGGCCCAGTCGGCGGGGGTGACCCCCATACTCTGCGTGGGCGAGCAGCAGGCTGCGCGGGAGGCTGGGAAGCAGGATGAGGTGGTGAGAGCGCAACTAAGATCGGCTCTGGCGACATCTCAACCGAATCTGCTGATTGCTTATGAGCCTGTGTGGGCCATCGGCACCGGTCTCACGGCAACGCCGGCTCAAGCGAATGACATGCACGACATGATCAGGCAAGAAGTCAGCTCGCTGCTCGGAGCGTCACACGCCACCCCGATCCTTTACGGCGGCAGTGTGAATGCAGAGAATGCCGATGCGCTGTTTGCCTGCCCGCACGTTGATGGTGCGTTGGTGGGCGGCGCTTCTCTGGAAGCCTCCTCTTTTATGGCCATTGCGCAATCCGCGTCTAATAACCTGAGTCACTAGAATGTCCATTGATCCCAATACGCCAGTTTTACTGGGCGCAGGTCAGTTTACCGAGCGTCTTGATGACAACTTTGAGGGATTGATGCCAGAGGATCTGGCGGCCCGGGCCTGCGAAGCCGCCCTGGCCGATACCGGCGCAGCGGCGTCGCTAAGCCCGCTAATCGATCGTCTCGCCTGCGTGCGAATGTTCGCCCACTCCGTACCAGATCCAATCGTTCCTGCTATCGCCCCTTTTGGACGGAGCAGCAGTCCCCCCCTGTCGATTCTTCGCCGGCTCGCTTTGCCCAATGCCACGGCGATCTATTCGCGGGCTTGTGGTGACGAGCCCCAGCGGTTGGTCTTTGAGCTGGGCAACGCGCTGGCGCGAGGTGAAATCAACGGCGCGATCATCTGCGGTGCTGAGGCGCTGGCCACTTCACGCCAGCTGCAGCGACAGGGTCTGTCGGCGGACTGGAGTGACGAGGTAGAGGGAGAAACCGACGATCGCGGGGCGTGTATCGATCTGTTGTTCGATGCTGAGCTCAATCGGCACGGTGCGTGGAATCCCGTCGATATCTATCCGATACAAGAGCAGGTGCGGCGGAGTGAGCTCGGACTCAGTAAAGCCGCTTATCGGGCGCAGTTGGCGGAACTGATGGCACGCTTTAACAGTGTGGCGGCGGCCAATCCGTATGCCATGTTTGACGATGCGATGACGGCTGCCGAGATAGGCGAGGAGTCGAGCAAAAACCGCCTGATGGGTGACCCGCACCTGAAATCGATGGTAGCCAAAGATGGCGTGAATCAGGCCTCGGCTTTGGTGCTCACGCGATGGGAGACGGCGCAGTCTCTCGGTGTCGCGGATCGCGCTATTTTTCTCCACGGCCACGCTACGGGGTCTGAGCCTCAGGTACTCAACCGAAACTCCCTGGGGCAGTCAGAGGCGATGGCGGTGGCGTACCGCAACGCTTTGGCGGGGGCTGGTATTGAAGCTGAGCAGATTGGCGCGGCCGACCTGTATTCCTGCTTTCCGATTGCTGTGTGGGTAGCGATGGATGTGTTGGATATGACGCTTGATGACCCGCGGCCCTTGACCCTGACCGGAGGGTTGCCGTTTTTTGGTGGGCCGGGTAACAACTACTCGACCCACGGCATTGCCGAGATGATGCATTGGTTGAGGGCGCAGCCCGAGCCCTCGTATGGCGTAGTCGGTGCCAATGGCGGGTATCTTTCCAAGCACGCGGTGGGCGTTTATGCCAACATTCCCGGCGAGTTTCCTGAAGCGGTCCCGGAGTTCAAGGCCTCTGAGGTTGTCGAGGTTGTCTCTGACCCGGAACCGGATGGAGTGATAGAGAGCTATACCTTCCAGCCGCAGAAAGGGTCCGCAAGGGCGGTCGTTGTCGGCCGTCAAATGTCCGACGGGCGCCGTTGGGTAGGGGTAGCTGACCCGGAGGATGCCGAATTGCTTGCGTGGTTCGAAAAGGCAGACCCACTCGGTGAACAGATTGTGGTGTCCGCAGGCGAGCGCAACATTGTGCGCCGACGGGCCCAATGAAAAGAACTTAATTTAAGAGAGTAATAGGAGTTAATACATGGATATCAACGGAAAAGTAGCAGTGGTTACCGGTGGTGCCTCAGGCATTGGGCAGGCGGTGACACGCCGAATCGCCGCGGCCGGCGGCAAGGTGGTCATTTTTGACCTGAACGAGGATGCGGGGCAGGCGATGGTCGCTGAGCTTGGTGCCGACAATTGCGTCTTCGCCAAGGTAAACGTGGTGGACGAGGACTCCGCCAAAGCGGGTATCGAGGCTGCTGTGAGTGCCTTTGGCACCATCCATATCAACGTGAACTGTGCCGGTATTGGTAACGCGGCAAAAACCCTCGGCCGGGACGGGCCATTTCCCATGGATGTCTGGAGCAAAGTCATTGCGGTAAACCTGACAGGGACCTTCAACGTGCTGCGGTTATGTGCAGAAGTCATGGCGAAGCATGATCCCGTCAACGATGATGGTTCGCGCGGGGTGATCATCAACACCGCCTCAGTAGCTGCCTATGAAGGGCAGATGGGCCAGGCCGCCTATAGCGCCAGTAAGGGCGGTATTGTTGGCATGACGCTGCCAATCGCCCGGGATCTCTCAACCGTAGGTATCCGAGTGAATACGATTGTTCCGGGTCTGATCAACACGCCGTTGTTCAATGGTCTGACTCCAGAGTTCGTCGAGTCACTGTCGCAGTCGGTGTTGTATCCGAAGCGCCTGGGTCGCCCAGAAGAAATCGCGCAGCTGGCGACGTCTATCATCGACAACGATTACATTAACGGCGAGTGCATCCGTATGGATGGTGGCATTCGCATGCAGCCCCGATAACAGGAGCAAAGAACATGAGTGAAGAAGCAACGGTACTGACTGACGAGGCGGACGGCGTCCTCGTCATCACCATCAACCGTCCAGAGGCGAAAAATGCGGTCAACCTTTCGGTCGCGCAAGGCGTCGCAGCGGCGCTTGAACGGTTGGACAGTGAAGATTCATTGCGGGTCGGCGTGCTGACCGGTGCT
>PYIJ01297981.1_pt1 | contig 32426 bp, 22 predicted proteins | sample 3578051 | NCBI WGS metagenome assembly PYIJ01 (sample SAMN08408021, study PRJNA431606) | Marine metagenome isolate SA_KN192-05_S13_5m, whole genome shotgun... | biome: marine; feature: oceanic pelagic zone; material: water; isolation source: surface water sample, 0.2-0.8 um fraction ... | reverse complement strand
GTATTTTTCATGCGTTAATTATTGATAAGCGTAGTGATTGGAAATATGCTTGGATTCCTGTTTTAGGACCTTTTTTTGGAGCTGTTTTGGCCGGATTCTTATTTAACATCCTATAAAATTTACCCCTAGACGTAGAAACTTTTTCACAGGTTTAACCAATAGGTTATTTTAAAAGAAATGGCGCGATATTTAACTGAGCCAATTTGAAAAAAACCATCTAAATTGTTGTATGCAAAATAATTATCTGTGTAAACAATGTACATATCTGAGACAGGCTTAAATCTCCACTGGAGTCTTGAATTGATGTTTAAGTTTTCGATTTGATTATTGTATTGAACATATGTTGTCCAAAATAATTTTTTAGTGAATGTAAAGTCAAACTTTGGACCAATCAGATATAGTTTACTGGAGTTATAGGGGTGTGGTAGTTTGATTTGATTGTATGTAAAATCGATAGAAGTAATTCCAATAGGCTGAAATCTGTAGGCTAATGTGCCACTTAAATTAAGTCTATAACCATTAAAATATTGACCAGAATTTGTCTTTAGTCTAAAAGTTAGTTTTCTTCTTGAATCTGATGACCATGATCCTATAATAAAATTGTATGCATAAGATTCATTCTCGGAGAGCTCTAGTCCATCACTACCACTTGGGTCAAAATTAAATGTCAGCTTGGTAAATTGTCTTCTCAATCTAAAATTTAACGATGATGTATTATTAAACCTAACGCGATAAAGTAAATTTATGTCCCAATCCAAAAATCCAATATTTTGTCTTCCCAGAATATCAAAATCAAAACCGGGCCCATGACTTTGTACTTTACCTAATTTTGGGAAATAACTATATTGGATTGTACTGGCTAATTGTCTGAAATCAGTTCTTCTTACAAAGCCTACCTCTGGATTATAGCCGGCACCGATGTTCTGAGAGGATATTTTCCAATTCCAGTTTAGCGTATTGTAGTTTAAATATATCCCAGTGGCATGAGCTTTTTTTAATTTAACCTCATCGAAAGAGTGATGTAAAAATAGAGTACCACTCCATTTGTTATTGGCTGAGAGTAAATTAAAGTCTAAGCCTACCGTTTGATTTCTATCTGCCTGATAACTGCTATCACCTGAAGCAAGTTTAAATGGTTGTTTATTTACAAAAATAAAATCAAGATTAGAGCGGTTTAGTACTTTTTGTTGAATCGTTGCCACCATATAATTGATACTTGGTTGCTGTATGGAATCATTTTTTGCACCTTGCATATTTAAAAGACCTACACGGGTATTTTGAGACAATTTACCACTTAATCGAAGTCCGATAGGTATAGGGTTTTGTAAGGCAAGTCCGGTGGTTGTATCAGTTACAATACCGATTCTTCTCGAAAAGAAAGGACGGGTGCCCCACCTTCCATTATTACTAAAAAGGTCGGCGTTTTCCAGAAAAAATTGTCTTTTTTCTGGGAAAAATATCTCAAATCGGTCGAGGTTGGTCACTTGTTGATCTACATCAACTTGAGAAAAATCGGGATTTATAGTTAGATCTAGATTCAATCCAGAACTAATACCGAATTTCATATCAAAGCCAATGTTGCTCAAGTAATCGGGTTTTCCATTATTGATGTAATCATTATTTACTCCAGCCACAATATATGGAATTAGAGATATGTTAGCACCTCCTTTTTTTACAGGAAGATCCCAAATAAGTTTCTGATTGCTACCCATATTTCCAATTGATAAGTTTCTTGGTATGTATGACCACGTCGACTTTTCGGTAGTTTGACTGTCTATTCTGTAAAAATTGATATTCCACTCCTTTTGATTCTCATTAAACCGTAAAGAATTGAAAGGAATGGCCATTTCGACAGTCCAGTAACCATCATAAATTTTTGACGCTCCATCCCATTTATTATCCCAATCAAAGCTATAGTCGTCTCCATTTGAAATAAAACCTTCCCTTCTAACTCCAAATGGATTCATACCAAATAAGGTACCATTGGTTTTATCCTGAAAAGGGTCAAAAATGACTGAAAAACTATCATTTCCATCCCCACGAAAATCTCTTCTTAAAGATGTGGTGACATATTTTCTGGGTTCCGAGACATTGTACATCTTAGCTGCTACATATATATATTGATCATTGTATCGTATATATGCTACTGTTTGGGCAATGGCTAAAGACGTATCTGAAGGAAAATTTTGTATGAAATTATACGCTGAATCACTTGTTATCCAAGCACTTTCATCAAGTATTCCATCTAAAATTATTTTATCTGATGTTTTTTTGATGTTTAAAGAACTATTTTGAGAAGTGAAATTCTGGGAGTTTATTGATTGATTAATAAACAAAATTAGAAAGAGTTGAGCCGTATACTTTTTCATTGTGCGCAAAACTATTACGGATTGCACAAAAAAATCATTTTTTTACACTAGCGGCAATGATTTTTTTAAGTTGGTTTACATCAAGGTTCAATGAGTATTTCAAGTCTAATTTTAGGATGTTTATTTTTGGCATAAATAGCATTTAAAATTTCAAATTTTAGCTCGAATGAGCTTAATGGGTCAATTGTTTTGATTGACAAGGTGGTAATTGTGTGAGGATTTAATTGAACTATATCGGTTGTATTGTAAAAAGAAAAATTAGATTCATTATTGACTAAATAGGTGGCGTCAGAATGATTGGATATTACAACATCAGCGATCTGAGTTTTTTTATTTCCATACATTTGATAATAAGCAGTATCCACAGATAAAGAAGATTTAATTAAAGGGATAAGATATTTCTCCTGACCAATCAAGTTGTTTTGATACCATGCGACCGTTCGCCCATCGAATAAAGCGTCTTTGACACCCATTTCTGAATGCTCCTTTGCAAAAACTAATGTTACCGGCCTATGACCTCCTCCGGGAATATCAAACAGCCAATCAATCAATCCATGAATATCCGAATTTCCTAAGATCGTTAATCCTTGCTCATTCGCAATTGTTAATGCTCGATCAGCAAAGCTATTTTCGTTCGTTACCTCAATCCCATGAAGTAATCCTTCTTTAATTAACGCTTCATGGATGGGTGATAGTTGAGTAATACCCTGTTTGTTCTGACCTATCCAATTAGGATGGTTCCAAAAGATAAATGCTCCTTGTTTTTTGGCCTCACGAAATGTATTAATATAATTCTTTTGAACCAATTTATTGGCATCATTAATGAAAAGGGCATTACAATGACCCGGAGGCAAATCACGGGTTATTTCTGCACCATGAATGATAATAATGTCTTTATTTTTAGCATATTCTTTTGCTAACTGATAGGATCTGTTTCTATTCAGATGTGGTATGTCCTTGTTGTGCGGTTGGTATTCCAGGTGCTCAGTTAGAGAAATAACATCAAGACCATCAAAAATAGCTTCTTTAACTCTAATATCTGGCCAAACACTTCCATCAGAAAATACGGTATGCTGATGTAAATCAGAGATGAGAGTGTGATAACCAGTTACATCAGGAAATTCTATTTCCCGTTTGATTTGAGCAGTTAGTTTTAGTTGTAGGACTATTATAAAAAAGACGATTTTAAAAAAAGGGGAGGTAACAAATTTCACAATTATCGGTTATGAAGTGGAAGCTCTTAATTTAAGGAGTATAATATTAATAATTAGTTATTATTAAAATAGACCATTTATTTTAAATTATACTAATATACTATCAATAGTTTTATGTAAAATGATTAAAATAAACAATTTATATTAAACAATAGAAAGTCAGAAATTCGGTAGTTTAAAATAAAGATGAGATTAGTAAGAATTTTATACGAAAAAGCGAAAAGTATAATCTTTCACAGGGTAAAGCCAAATTAAAGGGTCTGATAATTTGGTTATTTGACAAATTATTCCCTCCGGTTGTTGAGTCACTGAATTTATTAAATTTTCTACTAAATAATTCAAATTTCGAAAAACACTTAGAAAGAAGAAGAATTTATTATTCCATGTCAAAATCTAAACTAATATCCCTTTGCCAATTTGGACAAAATAAAATCGTTAGCTGCAAACACTAGTTTTAAAAGTCTACTTTAAAATACGGTAGACTAGAAATTTGAAGATTAATATTATTAAAAGATAATTCAAGATTTTTAGAGTTTTTTGATTCAATTAAAACTACAAATATTTTTCAATTGGGTAGTGGTTTGTCGTACTCTAAAATTTATAAATAGTATAAGTTGTTTTGTTAAAAGTTCTTATTGCATACGAAATTTTGGGAGTCAAAAGATTGTATCGAAAATTCGAACTTTAAAATATAAAGCTAAAATAAATTCTTTATTTTAGCTTTATATTAAATGACATTCATGGGTATTCTGGATTGTAAACACATTATGTGATTACAATTCAGAATACATTAACAAACCGTAGAATAGGAATTAACACTCGGTTTAATTTGAATATATTTAGATGTGTTGATCATAAATAATTTTAATATAGGTTACTCATATTTACTTTCTGTTAGGCAAAAGTTCTGATGAATGACAGGGGTAATTGCATATTCACCGAAAGATTTTGTATTACTTCTTCCCTTTAGATGGAGCGGTGATTGCATTAGGGTTTAGATAAAATAGACTATGAAAATAATATTGATTGTTGGTGGCATTACTTTTTTCGGAGGGCTGATAATTTTTTTGTATTTGATGGTTATACTCATGGATGGGGCCATGCTCTATGTTTATTATATGAACTATGGTAGCAGTCTTAACGTTGAAAACTCTCAATTAGAGAGGGAAGACAAAGTAATTAAATCTAACGTAGAGCATGAGAATCTCGAGAAGGCATCAGAATAATATTGATTTAAATTTTATTTTTTATCACTTATAGCTGCCATAATGTAAATTGGATTATAAGTAAGTCGAATATGTAATGTAATCAAGGATAGATTAGATTACTGGAATTAAAATTGGAAAGGCTACCATTAAGTTTGCCTATGTATTGCATTAATTTTTTAGGTGTTGGCTTTAACGATACTTTGGAAAAGCGAAGGATAATAATTAGGGGATTTATTTAAGCATTTTTTTTTAAAAGGACTTGTCTATTTGTTAAGAATTAACATAAAATTTTTTTACAAAATATTTTATATTTTCCTTACCGTAGTAGTTTAAGTATCTAGCTTTTTTATTGTAGGATTTATCCAAATGATTAACTTATTCGAACTCCTAGAAACCTATTTCTTGGGACTGATTTAGTAGATGAAAAGTTTTAAATTTCAATTCAGTACATCTTAATATTTTTGTTTGGTCAATTCTAAGCCTAAGGTATTATTTCTGATGGAAATTATTTGATATAAGTCAAATTCTAATCTATAAAAATAGCTAAATTCGAATTTAAAATATGGTGGTCTTTTGATTATATTTGATTCATATAAATTTTTCATTCAACACTCTATAATAAATGCGTCTGGAATACGGAAAGGTATTTAATGGACATATTCGAAAACTTACATTCGTGATATATACGTAAAGGATTAAGTCTAATGAGAATATTCACAAAGGATTTAAAAGTAATGTTTGGCACGTCTAATTCTGTTATTAGCTGGATTTTCCTCCAATAAAAGAACATGATTATGAATTAAGTAATTAATATGTATGCTTATAGATATTATCCGAAAAAGGGAATTAGAGCATAAGAAAAGCCCCCATTAACTTGTAATGAGAGGCTTTTGTCGGGGTGGCAGGATTCGAACCTACGACCCCCTGGTCCCAAACCAGGTACACTACCGGGCTGTGCTACACCCCGAATATAGCACGATTACTCATAACTATTCAGTAACAAATTTACTTAAATAATTACTATATGAGGTTAACAATAACTTTTTTATTTGTTAATTATGAGAGTTTGTGTTCGCAAATTATTTCCAAAATGACATTCAATTTAATATTATTTTCGAAAGTTATTTAATTTATGATTTGATAAAATTAAAATTGAATGAGATTTACTTAAAAATGATGTTGATGATCAAATAACAGTTGTGAAGTTGAAGTACTTATTATGGTTTATTTTTTAATAGGTAATCTGTAATTAATTTGCCTAAAAACGCTTAAAAAGGTTTTTTTACTTTACTTTAAAATTGTAATTGAAGCCTATCAAACCATTTTTTTTAAGGTAAAATAGGGTCTGTCTTGTTTTGGTCAGTTTTGTAAAGTCTGCCTAAACCACATTAAATAATTTTAAAGACGAAATGTAAGTTATCGATGAATTGAGGGAAAGAAAGAGGGTTTTAAACAATTTTATAATTTAATAATCCTGAGATAGATTAATTTATTGTCATTAAAATGAAAATGATGGTGATGATTAAAGAGAAGATGTATGAAGTGTCCTCGGGTGTTACCATTACTTCAAGCTCCGAATCCATGACTATCTCATTACCTTTAAAAGCTAATATTTAAAAAATAACATGGATTTGACTGAGATGAAGAAGAAAACATATGCTTCGATATCATCGCATTGAAAGTCCATACTCACTGTAGCGAAAGTTTCAATAGGTTTAGGAAAGATTAAGTAGCAGGTTTGTTTTTAATAATTAATATTTTTTCTCTTGATAACAAAGTACAAGACAGATCAGACATACCTAAAATGGACCGATTAAATATTTATACTTTCACGTTTTCATGTACTATTTAAAACATAATATTAAGTGTTCACCAATTGTAGTTTTTAAGCATAATTAAAAAATAAATAAAGAATTATTAAAAGATTATATGACATAATTTAAACTAAGATGTGTAGTTGTTTCTTGACGTTTTTTTTGAAAATAGAATAGATCGCAGCAAACCTCCGGTTAAGGCCCCAAAACCAGTTACTAAGGCTCCGATAAGCGTGCTGGCGTAAATAAGCCAAATAGACTCAGTTAAATTAAGTAGAGTAGCAATTTTTGTCGAAAGAATGGAATGAGTAATATGGTCTATCGTGAACGAGAGGTAAAACCATACAAGACCACCCGCAATAAATCCTCCGTTGAAACAATTAAAATTGCTTCCTCGTATCAAAAAGCAAACAACTCCGGCTCCTACGGAAATACTCCACCAAGGGAGATATAAAGGAAGAAAATATGACGATATACTCATCAGAAAAATTTTGACGATAAACTTCATTTTTTAGGCTTTAATCGAACTTCATAAAGGACATCTTCCGCTGAAAGTTTGTTTCGACCGAATTTCAATTTATAATACTTGCCCTCAGCCCAGCGTGTGATCATGTGTCCGTACATTGGATTCCCAGGGTTGCCCGTTTGACTTCCTGGATAAACTCCATAAGCATTGATACCCTTTGGATCCATTTCCACGACCATACGCCAAGATGGACCATGATGCTTACTCGCCGCATTTACAATATTATGATTTCCACCAATAGAAATATTTTTTGAGTTAAATGAGGTAAAGCTACTGATCAGATGATTAATTTCAGTTCCCTTAAATTCACTCCAAGAATAATCATTACCGTTATCATTTAACCATTGATTTAGAGAATCTACAGCGATGTTAAAAGAGTAATTTATCAAATTATTAGGAGTCTCTTCTGAAGGTGTTATCAATCGATCAGAAAAATCAGTGATTCCGTCTGAAATAATTAGTTGTGAGGTGGTATAGATATCAGGTTTATTCACTGCAAATGACATTGTATCAAACTCATCCCATAATGCTTCCCACAAAATATCTGACCATAATTCAAAATGGCTAGGGGCTTTGATGTTAGGATGATTAAAGTAATCCCAGTTTTGTAGTTCATGAAAGAATTTTTTTTGATCCTCATTATGTGATATAGTATCCAATTGGGATAATAAGTAAGGTAAAATTTCAGAAGCAATGTAATTGAAATTATCATTTTGCAAATTCATCAAGTCCACAGGTTCAATATTTTGCATTGTTGTGAGTCGATCATTCAATCTTCTATTCCTGTAATACTCGAATTGACTCGAATAAATATAATAAGGATAGGTAGACTGGTCTACAGGAAATTGATTTGCTGAACTCAAAAATCCTTGAGGATGGTTATATCTTTTTAATCTATGCTCAAAAGGGATATAACTTTTCCACTCAGAATCAGGATTGGATCCATCTAATATAAATTTTCCTTGGCCGGGAAATTTAATCGGGAACTTACCTGGTAGATTGAGAGCTATATTACCTTTTACATCACTGTAAAGTATGTTTTGAGGCGGACCAGAAAAGAAACGGAGTCCATCGATGAATTCTTCATAATTATTTGCTTTATTAAATTGAAATAGGGCTTTAAAGGTAGTTGACTCATCATGTGAGATCCATCTCATTGCTAGATTTACTTTTGCATGACTAGTCAAATAATGGCGATCATATACGATAGGTCCATGATGCACCCTAATGATGGTATCAATGAAATTTTCATTATCTTTAATTTTAATTTCTTCCAGGATTTGTTCTGTTTTAAACCATTGATTATTGTATAAATATTCTTTTCTTGAATCATCTTTAAAGGTAATTGAAAACCAATCTACTTGGTCCCGTGGAGAGTTGGTTACTCCCCATGAAATAGAATCATTAAAACCAATCAATATAACAGGTGTTCCTGGTACGGTTACTCCCATGACGTTAATATCAGGACTGGTTAAGTGACTGGCATACCAAATGGAGGGTGCCGTAAGTTCAAGATCTGGTTCATTGGCTAATATCGCATGACCAGATTTACTCTTACTACCGTCTACGGCAAAATTATTACTTCCGTTTAGGGGATTTTGCTTACTAATTGTGGCATTGATGACATTCTGCAATTCGAATTTTTCAGGTTTTTGAGGTTTGCTCAATGGACTAAAATTAAAAGGAGTATCTTTTGGTATTATGGGATCTAATTTTCCATCAGGATCAGGGAATAAAATATTAAAAAGATCCTCACCAAATATGTTACGAAAATTAGTATTTTCAACATCTGCCTCATTTCGAGAAAGAGTGCTTGATAATAAGGCATAAGCCATACAAGTTTTAACAGTTGTCCATTTCTCAGGTTTATAATTGAGTAGTTTGAATTCAATTGGATATTCGCTTGAAGATAAAGACGTAATATATGAATTTACTCCGTTGGTATAGGCGGTAATAAGTGTGGCATAATAGGGATCTTTCATTAGACCATCATGAAGCTTTATTGTCATGGCCTTTAGACCTAACCGCCTTTGAAGCCTATCAAAATCAAGGGCTTTAATACCTACTACTTCTGATAATCTTCCCATTACAACTCGTGCGTAAAAATCCATCTGCCAAAGTCGATGATAAGCGGTTACATAACCTTGAACCAAATACAAATCTTCATTGTTTTTAGCCTTAATATGAGGAATGAGTAATTCATCGAATTGAATGGTAACTTCATCTTTAAGGGCGATCAAATCAATAGCTTTAGAGAGATTAATGACCTCGTTTTCACTATTTTTCCAAAACCCTTGATGAGGACTTAATAATTTTCCAATAGGAGGGATGCTATCAAAAGGTATATTGAGAAGGGTAATTAACGAGGCAGTGACAGAAAATGAAAGAAAAAAACCGATAAATTTCACAGAATCTAATTGTATTTATTCAAATTTATATTTTATTATTTATTCTGCATTGTTTTTTTGATAAATTACTTTATTATCACTAAGGTGAAGAGAATCCACTTTCTTAAAACCTTTTAAACATTTTCCCTTTTCCTCCCGGTAGAAAGGCTTCTATTTGGAATGAAAAAAACAAGTACTGATCGTTGTTATTTGAATTTCCTCGATCAAAACCGACATCCAAGCTTTTCCAAGCGTTTTCGTTTTCCAGATATTGTTCTCTTCTTCGATTAGATAATTTGGCTTGAATAGAATTATTATCAGTAATTGAAGGGAAAATGCCCGAAACATCGTCAAGATAGTCTGTGAATGTATATCTATAAGCCAGCTCAAAATTAAAATTAATGAAAGGTGTAATTTTCATTTTTATACCTAGACTAGCTGGAATAATGAAGGTAAAAGGATCATAAGCGACGTTTTCAGTTTGATAATCTCTAAGTGAAAATTTGGCGTTAATCTCTTTTCCATTTTCTTGGATTTGTAGATAAGTGAAAGGGTCTAAAGTAGTAATGCCAAAACCAAAGCTTATGTAGGGATCAAATTTCCATCGTTGATCATAATTACCGGCATAAGACCGTATAAAATAAATTCCCTGAAGATTGAACTCCCAGTTATTTGAAGTGAAAGAGAGGTTTCGCTCTTTTTCAAAGCTACCGTCAGGAGCCTTATCATCGTCACCGCGTAATTGATAAAATCCCATGGAAATTCGAGTACTGATGTGGCTCCACAACCTTGCTTCAACGGCTAAGTTCCCATGAGAAAAGTCAGTTTGACGCTTGTTTTCCGCATTAAGCTCTCCAATGTATTTGGTTTGACCAGATCCGATTACCACACTGAAATACCGATCATTGAGCTTCCAAGTTAAAAAGCTTTGACTTTTGATCTTGAGGAAACAAAGTATTAATCCCAAAGTTAAGATGAATTTATTCATGTGGCTAATTACAAATATCGAATATAAGGCTAATTAACGAGAAAGAACATTTGGTTTTGTACCAGTTAATTTAATTGAAATTTAGAGATTAAATTTTAGCATTTTTATTATGTCTTCTATAATTTAAAATTCCCTTAGCCTTTTTTTGGATGGATTATTGATTATGACAAAAAAAAACCATACAATAATGGTTTTTTTGAGGTTCCGAACGGATTCGAACCGCCGTAAAAGGTTTTGCAGACCTCTGCCTAGCCACTCGGCCACGGAACCTTTGTTTGCAAATTAATCATTTTTAACAATCTGCAGTTACCTAAATTGTACAATCAATAAAGCAAATTTTCTTATGATTTTTCATTTTTAGGTTTAGCCTTTTTATTAGCTGCCCTCTTGGCTACGGCCTTTTTAATTTCAGCTTTCGCTCCATCTTCCATTTTCTCCTTAAGTGACGACAAAGCTTCTATGTCTCCTAGTGTAGAATTAGTTAAATCAACTTTCTTTTTATCTGTTTTCTTTCCTTTTGAAACTTTCGGCTTTGAGGTTTCATTGGACACATGGCCAGCTTCTTTCCATGAACCAGTATGGGTCAGGATAATCCTCTTATCATCCTTTGCGAATTCAATAACCTTAAAATCTAACAGTTCTCCTTCGACTCCCTCTGAACCATCTTCTTTGGTTAAGTTTCTGTTGTTACATGTGCCTTCAAGTCCATAAGGAAGTTCCAAAATTGCACTACGGTCTCCTCTACTTAAAATAGTACATTTGTGTATAGAACCGCGTGTAAACAAAGTTTCGAAGTTGTCCCATGGATTATCTTCTAGATGCTTGTGACTCAATGCTAATTTTCTATTTGCTGTATCAAGCTCCATAACAATCACTTCAAGTTCATCACCCATTTTCACAAATTCAGAGGGATGTTTCACTTTTTTTGTCCAACTTAGATCAGAAACGTGAACAAGTCCATCAATACCTTCTTCGAGCTCTATGAACAGTCCAAAGTTCGTTAAGTTCCTAACAATTCCGTGATGCTGAGTTCCAACTGCATATTTTACCAGAGCGTCTTGCTTCGTCCATGGATCTTCAGACAACTGCTTGATGCCTAAGGACATTTTTCGCTCATTGCGATCTATGGTCAAAACGACAGCATCTTTCTCGTCTCCTATTTTCATGAAGTCCTGTGGATTTCTTAAATGTTGTGACCAAGACATCTCACTCACATGAATTAATCCCTCCACCCCAGGTATAATTTCAAGAAATGAACCATAATCTGCGACATTGACAATTTTACCACTGATTTTAGATCCGATTTCAATGTCTGCTTCTAATGAATCCCACGGATGAGGAGTCAATTGCTTCATTCCAAGTGAAATTCTTTTTTTATCATCATCAAAATCAAGCACAACAACATTTACTTTTTCATCCAATGACAGTACATCTTCAGGGTGATTTATTCTTCCCCAAGAGATGTCTGTTATGTGCAATAATCCATCAACGCCTCCGAGATCAATGAAAACTCCAAAATTGGTCATGTTCTTGATGACTCCTTCCAATACTTGGCCTTTCTCTAAGTTACTTAAGATCTCTATTTTCTGCTTTTCAAGATCTTTCTCAATAAGCACTTTATGAGATACAACTACATTATCGTTTGAATAATTAATTTTAACAACCTTGACCTCCATTTTCTTACCTACAAAAATGTCAAAATCCCGAATAGGTTTGACATCAATTTGAGAACCTGGAAGGAATGCTTCTACACCATAAACGTCTACAATAAGGCCCCCTTTAGTACGTCGTTTAACCATTCCGTCGATGATTATATCTTCATCAAGTGCTTTTTGAATATTATCCCACGCTTTGACAATTTTTGCTTTTCGACGTGAGAGAACTAACTGACCAATAGCATTTTCTTGCTCTTCAATATAAACCTCGACAGTATCTCCAGGTTTTAATTCGTCAATATCCCTAAACTCAGATCTTGATACGATACCGTCAGATTTAAAACCAATATTAACGATGACTTCTCGTTTGGTTAGTGCAACTACGTGTCCTTCGATGACTTGCTTTTCAACTATTGTATTTACAGTTTCTCCATACAACGACTCTAAGTCTGCTCTTTCTTTATCTGAATAATCAGATTTGTTTTCGTTTTCAAATTCTTCCCATGTCTGCTGAACATATTTGCCCTTTTGAATCTTGTCATCTTTTTTACCTTTTTTATCTAGGGGTGAATCCCTCAGTGTTTCTTCCTTTATAGACGCTTTTTTGTCTTTGTCTTTCGATATTTTTGTAGCAGATTTTTCTTTTGGGACTTTTGCAGCTGGCCCTTTTTTTGTTGCCTTTGTAACTAATTTCGCAGCTTTTCGTACTACTTCATCATTTTCTGCTTTTATAGTTTTTTTTGTCGATTTTTTAACTTTTGAGGGGACCTCTTTGGTTTTTTTAGATACTTTCTCCTTTTCCTCTTTTGCTTTTTTAAGCTTATTTTCAGTCACTTTTTTGTTGACTTTGGTAGTTTTCTTCGATTCGACTTTCTCTTCTTTTAATTTTTCGATTTTGGCCTTATTGGAAGAGACTGTTTTTTTTACCGTCTTAACAACTGTTTTTCGATCATTTAATTCTTTTTTCGACATAACATTCAACCCTTTTAAATACACTTACATGACCAGGGAGACACATGTAATTTTAGTTATAAATGTAGAATTCTATCGAACACTACTCATTCTTTTGAATGAACCGCAAATATAGTGATTTAATTAAAAAAAAGTATTCTTTGATTTCAGCTTATATTCATAAAGCACTAGTAGGTATTAAAAAAACTGAATAGATTGTTGGAAACGAATTAAATTTGAATGCTATATGATTGTGCGCGTTAAACCAATTTATTTAATTACTCTTTGTATTTTATATTTTATTTGGAGTTGTCAGCAAAAAGAAAAGGCAGATCTATTGATACACAACGGACCCATTTATTCAGTTGATGATAGCAATGTTAAAGTCGAGGCCGTTGCAGTCAAAGCAGGAAGAGTATGGAAAGTTGGTAAATATGAAGATATGGTTAAATATTTGGGTGAGAATACCAAATTGATAGATCTAAATGGTAAAACGATGTTTCCTGGATTCATTGAAGGTCATGCTCATATTATGGGTATAGGAGCTAATTTGATGAATTTAGATTTAATGGGTACTCAAAGCTACTTAGAAGTTGTTTCTATGGTTGCTGCCAAGGCAAAAACTTTACCTGAAGGTAATTGGATCATTGGTCGAGGATGGCATCAGGACAAATGGGATAGTGAATCTGAGAGAACCTTTAAAGGCCTTCCATCAAATGACCTATTGAATGATTTAGTACCTAATCATCCAGTTTATTTGACGCATGCTAGCGGACATCTTGGACTCGTAAATAATAAAGCTTTGAAAATTTTGGAAATAGATGACCAAACCGTGGATCCAGCTGGAGGAGAGATTTTTAGGGGATTTGACGGAAAACCAACAGGAATCCTTAATGAAACAGCACATACCAATGCTCAAGCTCTCATACCTCAGCCATCTGAGCAATGGTTGGAAAAATCCTTAAAGAAATCTATTGACCACATTTTGGCTAATGGTATCACAAGTTTTCATGAAGCTGGATCAGGATCCTCTTGGGTTAATCTATATCATAAATTTTTAGGTAATGATGAACTCAAGATTAGACTTTATGTCATGTTGAGTGGTGATGATGAAGATCTTTTGGCCAATTATTTTGCTAATGGGATTTTTATCGATTCTTTACATCGACTCACAATTAGGTCTGTGAAGCTTTATGCAGATGGCGCATTGGGTTCAAGAGGGGCTTGGTTACTTGAGGAATATAGTGATGCACCGGGTAAATTCGGTCATAATGTTCGTGATATTGAAAAATTGAATAAGTTGGCAGGAGAAGCTATTAAAGCTGGTTTTCAAGTATGTACCCATGCTATTGGTGATAGAGGAAATCGAGAAGTTTTGGATATGTATACGAGAGTTTTTAAAGCTTTCCCTGATAAAAAGGCTAATAGTAGATTTAGAATTGAACATGCTCAACATATTAGTAAAGAAGATTTGATAAGATTCAAGGAGCTTGGAGTTATTCCTGCAATGCAAAGTATTCATCTGGCCTCAGATAGACATTGGGCCATTGATCGTTTGGGTAAAGATAGGATTAAGGAGGGTGCTTACGTTTGGAAAAAACTCCTTGATCAAGGGATTCCAATTGTTAATGGGTCTGATGCCCCGGTGGAATCCATCAATCCATTGGCTTCTTTTTATGTTGCTGTAACTCGAAAGACCTTGAGAGGAACTCCTGAAGGGGGATATGAATCTGATCAGAGAATGTCTAGAATGCAGGCTTTGAAATCTTACACCATAGATGCAGCCTATGGATCCTTTGAGGAGAAAATTAAAGGATCAATAGAGGTTGGTAAATTAGCAGATTTTACAATTTTAGATAAAGATATCATGTCCATCGAAGAAGATGAAATATTAAATACTCGGGTTGAAATGACAATTGTGGGGGGTAAAGTACTATATAAAAGAAAACACAAAAAAATTAGTAATGATTAAGATTTAGTCCATTTTATGCAGACAAAGAAAAATATCTCTTTAAAAAATTATAATACTTTTGGTATTGAAGTTAAGGCACAGGTATTGATTTATATTGAAAGTGAAGAAGAATTGAAGCAGGTCTATCAGTCCACTGAATTAATGGCTTTGCCCAAAATAGTATTAGGCGGGGGATCCAACGTATTATTTACCAAGAATCAGCGAAAGGCAATTCTTAAAATTAATATCAAAGGCATTGATGTATTGGATCAAAAAGATCATGAGGTAAGAGTAAAAGTGGGTGCTGGAGAGATTTGGCACCAGTTTGTCCTATGGTGCTTGGATCATAACCTGGGTGGTGTTGAAAATTTGTCATTGATTCCAGGTACCGTCGGTGCTGCACCTATCCAGAATATAGGCGCTTATGGCGTTGAGCTTAAAGATATCTTTGATTCATTAGAGGCTTATGAAATCAAGTCAGGAAAAGTTAGACTCTTTGATAAGGAGCAATGTCAATTTGATTATCGAAATAGTTTTTTCAAGGGACCAGGTAAAGATCAATATGTAATCACATCGGTGACTTTTAAGTTGACTACTAAGCCAAGGTTTAATGTCTCTTATGGGGGCATTCAACAGAGGTTAAATGATCAAGGGCTTCAAATCAATATACATAATATAAGTGAGTCAGTAATTTATATACGGCAAACAAAACTTCCAGATCCGATTAAAATTGGAAATGCGGGTAGTTTTTTTAAAAATCCCGTTATAGAAAAACCTTTGTACGATGCTTTGAAGTTAATTCATGAGGATTTACCACACTATCCAGTTGATTCAAACAATATAAAGATACCCGCAGCTTGGCTCATTGAGCAATGTGGATGGAAAGGTAAACGAATGGATCAAATTGGTGTGCATGAACGCCAAGCGTTGGTCTTGGTGAACTATGGGAGTGGAAAAGGCCTAGATATATTAAAATTATCAGAAAAAATTCAAGTATCTATCCAGAAAAAATTTGGAATTGATCTTGAGACAGAGGTGAATATTTTTTAAACTAAATAATGATTTGTGTAGAAATTCTTACTTAAGAAGACTGTTTTAAAATTAATAGCGGTTTTAAGTCATAAAATCGAATTACAGCTTAAATCAGACTCTAAATCTAATCTCAAATATATGTGTAATGCCCTAAATATTGTGTTATTTAGAGGACAATCAACCCATTTACACTAATTACGAATGATCCCTTAATCAAGGCTTATTATATGTAAAATAGCTTGTAGATATAGATCAGTTTTGATATTAATTCAGAATTTCAAAAGGGCCTCGTTAGGTATTAAGAGGTTAATCTTATTTTACAAGATCACAACAGGTAAATGCTTATAAATATAAAAGCTTATATCCTGGAAGATTTTTTGTTATCATTATTTTTTCACGACAATTAAATAAATCCGAAATTACAAATTATAAGTGAAACAAAAATACAGGCATTTAAGTGAATTTGAAGATTTCATGATTTTGAAGAAAATAATTTTAGTATCAAAATGAACAGAATATTTTGATTTTCATAGATAAAATATGATTCAAATTAAGTTTGTTGATTGGATTAATAATGGGATAAATTATTACATTAAATCTGTGAAAATTCACTTATCTTTGTAAACGAATATCCTACAATTTGAAACGCTCTTCATCGTACTAATGTTAAATACAATTTCATAAAACCATATTATTGTTTTGTTAATGCCTGTTATCAATCAGAAAAAATAATAAAAGTCAAGACATCAACTCTAGTCCAAATAACTGAGTTGATACTAAAAACAGCTTCGTGAAAATGAAGTAGTGTTCATATTTTTTATTATAATAAAATGACTTCAAAATATGAATAATCGTGAACATTAGTTTTCCCAAAAAATTAAGATGTACAAAATAATAAAATATCTCGCCTTGCTAGTATTAACAATTTCAGTGTATCAACTGATGGCTCAAAGTCAGTCTGAAGCAAAAGTTAATAAAGATATTTCTGGTTTTATTTTGGATAAGTCTACCCAAAATCCGGTTGAATTTGCCACAGTAAGTGTATTTCAAATTTCGGATCTAAGTTTTGTAGGAGGGGCTATATCAGATTATAGAGGAAGATTCAATCTTGCGTTGTCTCCTGGAAAATATGAACTACAAATTCAGTTTTTGACATATAAGTCAAAAACATTGCAGATTAGCATATTAAAAAATGATCCAAATAATATAAACTTAGGACGCATTGTATTAGAGCAAGACACTAAAGAATTGGACGAGGTAATCGTGAAGAGCGAGAGAACTCAGATGGAATTACGATTAGATAAAAAGGTATATAATGTACGAAAAGATTTAAGCAATCTTGGGGGGAGTGCTGCTGATATACTAGATAACTTACCATCAGTGGCCATTGATGTAGATGGCAATGTGAGTTTAAGAGGTAGTAATAACGTGAAAATACTTATTGACGGCAAGCCTTCAGGTTTGGTTGGATTATCTAGTTCAGATGCATTAAGGCAATTGCAAGGGAGTGTAATAGACCGTGTCGAAATCATTACCAACCCCTCGGCAAGATACGATGCGGAGGGTCAAGCAGGAATTATCAATATTATATTAAAAAAAGAGCGAGCTAAAGGGCTTAATGGTAGTTTCTCTATCAATACAGGTTATCCCGATAATCATGGAGGTTCAATAAGCATTAATTTACGTAGAAAATGGGTCAATTTATTTACTAATTTTGGTGGCAATTATCGCAATGCCCCAGGAACGGCCTTTTCTAATCAAAAATTTAATTATCCGGATACCAGTTATCGGACGAATATTGATAGAGATATGGCACGTGGTGGTTTGAATTACAGTTCTAGATTCGGTGCAGATTTTTTTATAAATAAATCAACGAAATTAACTGCTTACTACCTTTTTCGCTTCTCGGATGAGAATAATTTCACAAAGATGACCTATAACGATTATGATCAGTTGAATAATTTCAGCCAATTACTAAGAGATGATCAGCAATTGGAAGATGATCAGAATTTAGAATTTGGTATGAATTTAGAGAAAAATTTCAAACGCAAAGGTCACAAATTGACTTTTGATTTTCAAAGTCAAGACAATAATGAAATAGGAAATTCTAATGTGGTGGAAGACTTTAGAGATATCGGAGAAGAAGATTTTAATACAGTAAGTTTTATGACCTCGAAAAATTCTGAGGGTGAGAAAAGAATGATGTTACAAATGGATTATTTTCATCCGTTGGGTGAAGCGGGTTCGTTTGAGTTGGGGTCAAGATTTACGCTTAGAGAGATATTCAATAATTATCTAGTTCAGGACAGTGATGATGGCCAGTTATACATAGATAATACGAACTTATCCAATGATTTCAATTATGATGAAAACATTTATGCTTTTTATGGCATATTTAGCAATGAATTTGAAAAGTTATCTTATCAAATTGGAAGTCGATATGAAATAAGTGATGTAAGTACAGAGTTGTTGAATACAGCTCAGAAAAATAATCAAAATTATGCCAACTTTTTCCCAAGCGTCTTTATTACCTACAATCTTGTCAATAAGCATAAATTGCAAGCCAGTTATAGTCGTAGGATACAAAGACCTCGCTTGTGGAGTTTAAACCCCTTTTTTTCAATTTCAGATACGCGAAATTTTTGGGTAGGTAATCCAAACTTAAGACCCAGCTATGCTGATTCTTATGAGTTGGGATATTTACAAAATTTTGATAATTCTTCATTCTATTTTGGGGCTTATCACCGCCACAGCACCAATATTGAACAGCGAATCACTTCAGTTGTGGATACGCTTGGTTTGAGCAATGTTACCATTACTAAACCAGAAAACTTGGGTTTGAGAAATTCTATGGGTTTAGAAATGAATGGTTCTTTGGAAATATCAAAATGGTGGAATTTAAATGGTAATGCTAACTTTTTCTATTCCAATACTGAAGGAACACTTTTAGTTGAGAATGCCGCCCCAAAGGTTCTTAGTGCTGAGGCTTATAGCTTTTCTACCAGATTTAATAATAATTTCAAATTTAAGAAACTTTTTGATGCTCAAATTAATTTAACGTATCGTGCCCCTCAAAATACAACCCAGGGAAAGCGGTTGTCAATGATGTCTCTAGATTTAGGTTTTTCAAAAGATGTTTTAAATAAAAATGGAACTCTTTCTTTAAGTATTCGAGATCTATTCAACACCAGAAAATATAGAGGCATTACTGAGCTAGAAAATTATTACACTGAGTACGAATATCAGCGTCGTCGCCGTCAATCCATATTGTCTTTTACATATAGGCTCAATCAAAAAAAGAAAAGAGTGGGAAATCGTGGTGGTGGTTACAATAGAGGTGATATGGATGGATATTAAATTAGAGAATCAGCCTCAGTGCTGATGTGGCCTTCGAAGGCTTCTACTTCCATCCCAAATTCTAGAAGAAAATCAACACCCTCGTCCTTTTCTAACTTTTTATAAGAAGCATAAGATTTTAGATAAACTACTCTTCTAATTCCCATGGTTAGAATGATACGAGCACAAGACAAACATGGGGATAACGTAACATACAAAGTTGCTCCTTCCACTGAAGTATGATTTTTAACGGCATAAATTAAGGCATTTTGCTCCGCATGAATAGCTAAGGAGCATCCTCCTTTCGAATCTCTATTACAACCGCTTTTTGGCCACTTTTCATCGCAATTGTACGTGCCCGCGGGGGGGCCATTGTATCCGATGGATATGATTCTAGTGTCTTTAGTCAATACTGCCCCGACATGGCGTTTTATACAGTGCGATTTACTGGCGAGATTTACTGCCAATTCCATAAATAGTTGATCGAATGATTTGTTTTTCATTGGCATATGAGCAGATCAAAAAAACAGAAGCGTGTAACAAATACAAATGATATTTTCGCTGATAAAATCAACAATTATCATGTATAATTTACCTAAGGTCCCTTTATGAAATTGGTTTCATCTAACAAAATTCTTGGTAAATCTGCTCTAGATGTTCAGCAATCATTTTTGCCGGTCTTCCTTCAATATGGTGTCTTTCGATCATATGTACCAATTCGCCATTTTTAAACAAGGCAATGGCCGGGGAAGAGGGTGGGTATGGAAGGGTGTACTCTCGCATTTTTGCAACTGCCTCAACATCAGCACCTGCAAAAACTGTGGTTAGGTCGGTTGGTTTTTTCGAACTTGTCTCAAGTGACATAGCAACGGCGGGTCTTGCGGCGCCAGCGGCACAGCCACATACAGAGTTGATCATAACCAAAGATGTACCTTTATGTTCTTTCATATATGAGTCTACGGCGTCTGCTGTTCTTAATTCATTGAACCCAATACTGGTAAGTTCTTCTCGCATGGGTGCTACTAAATTTTCTGGATACATATTATTATTAGTTTATATTTATTTATAAAAATCCTAATTCAAGTTGAGCTGCTTCGGACATCATTTCTGCAGCGTAAGGAGGTTCAAAAGTTACTTCAACATTAACGTCATTTACTCCCTCTAATTCATTTATTCTCTTTTTGATTTCCCCAGGTATTTCCTCTGCACTTGGACATGCCGGAGAGGTTAATGTCATAAGTACATGGACATTATTCATGGGAAAAATGTTGATTTCGTAGATTAATCCTAGTTCATAGACGTCCACAGGAATTTCAGGATCATATACCAGTTTGATTGCATTAATTATTTTTTCCTTAAATTCATTTTTCGTATCTGTATTTACTTTTTTATCCACAGGTTTATTCATTTTTTTTCTTTTACATTTATGGCTAGGGCATATAATTTCATTTGTTTAATCATCGCTGAAAATCCATTTGACCTTTGACTGCCAATAAATCTACTCATTCCAATCTTTTCTGGAAAATAAATCTCTTCATTTAATATTTCTTCTGCTTTGTGACCCGAAAGAACTCTAACTAATAAACTAACTAAGCCTTTGGTGACTACGGTATTCGAATCTGCATTAAATACGACATTTTGATTTTTGTCCTCTGCAAACATCCAGACTTTTGACTGACATCCTTTAACAATAAAATCGTCAGTTTTTTTGTTTTCAGGAAAGGGAGTTAATTGTTCGCCGAGTTCAATGAGATAGTTGATGGACATTTCTAAGTCACTATCAAGTAATCTAAATTCTTCAATTATTTCTTCTTGACGCACCCTTATACTCATTTATCTTAACTTTTTAACTAAATCACTCAATGTCCAAACGAATTGATCAACTTCTTCGAAAGTATTATAAACAGCGAAAGAGGCTCTCGCGGTGCCCTCTACATTAAATCTGTTCATGAGAGGTTGTGTACAATGATGCCCTGTTCTAATGGCAATACTTTTGGCATCTAATAAGACTCCCAAATCGAAAGGATGTATACCTTCGATATTAAAGGAAATTACAGAGGCTTTTTCCGAAGCAGTTCCCATGGGTTGAAATCCTGTAATTTCGCTCAGTTGGGTGATGGCTCTCAACAATAACTCATTTTCATGGTTTCTGATTTGTTCTAGGCTAATACTTTCTATGAATTCAATGGCCCGATTTAGCCCGATGACACCTGCAATGTTGGGAGTGCCTGCCTCAAATTTGTAGGGAATTTCATTGTATGAAGTTTGTGTGAAACTTACATCTTTGATCATCTCGCCACCCCCTTGATATGGAGGTATAGCCTCTAGCAAAGACCTTTTCCCATAAAGAACACCCACACCTGTTGGACCATACATTTTGTGACCAGAAAAGGCATAAAAATCACAATTCAACGCTTTAACATCAATTTTATGGTGAGGCGTGGCTTGAGCACCATCTATAACGACCTTCACACCCCATTTGTGGGCTTCTGTAATGATTCTTTGGACAGGATTAATGGTACCTAGTGTATTGGACATATGAACCACTGATACAATTTTTGTACGTTCTGAGAGTAGATTTAAAAATTTTTCAAAGAGAATTTCTCCTCGTTCATTAATCGGAATAATTTTCAAAACAGCTTTTGTCTGCTCGCAAATTATTTGCCATGGGACAATATTAGAATGATGTTCCATACAAGTGATTAATACCTCGTCATCTGGTTTTAGTATTGATCCACCAAGCGATTGGGCAACCAAATTAATGCTCTCTGTGGTACCTTTTGTAAAAATAATTTCCTCTGACTCGTTGGCATTGATAAAGTGGGCAACTGATTTTCTCGTATTTTCATAAGCCGCTGTTGCTCGCTCAGCTAGTGCATGCACTCCTCTATGAATATTTGAGTTGTCTTCAGTATAATAACGATTTATTTCATTTATGACTGTGAGAGGTTTTTGTGTAGTGGCTGCATTATCTAAATAAATCAGCGGTTTCCCATTTACCGATTGCTCTAAAACGGGGAACTGTTTCCTGATAGCACTTATATTAACTTGGTCTTTAAAAGATAATTTCATTCAATTAATCGTTTTCTTATTAGCGTATCAATTTCTTTTTTTACGAATTCAAAAGGGATATATTCCAATGATTGTTCTGAAAAAGCGATGAGAATCAAGGCTTTGGCTTGGTCTTTCCCTATTCCACGAGATCTTAAGTAAAATAACGCTTCTTCATCTAATTGTCCTACGGTACATCCGTGGGAACATTTGACATCGTCTGCCCAAATTTCAAGTTGAGGTTTGGTGTAAATACTTGCCTCATCAGATAAGTTTATATTTTGATTAGACTGAAAAGCATTGGTTTTTTGCGCTTCAGGTCGAACAAAAATTTTTCCATTGAATACAGCGCGAGCATTTTCATCTACTATGCCTTTATAAAGCTCATTACTATATGAATGAGGCTGGGTATGATTGACTGCTGTGTGATTATCCACGTGAGTATGACCTGTAATAAGATAAAGACCATGCATATGTGATTCACAATTTTCACCCATTTGGTTTATTTTTAAATTGTTTCTGATTAAACCTCCCGCGAAGGAGTAAACATTACTATTGAACTTGCTTTGAGTATCTTGATTTACTTCAAGATTGTAGATCTGATAGACATTTTTTTTATAATTTTGAATTTTTGTTATGTTGACCTCAGCATTAGCCTTGGCACGTACAGATACTTTTTTGTTTATGAAAACCGGATATGTTCCTCTGCTTATGGTCTTTTCTAGAATTTCAATCCGTGTATTAGAGTGGCCAACAATTTGAATATTTGGGTTGCCAAATATTTGTCCCTGCTGGCTATCATAAAAATAATATATAAAAAATGGTTGAGATCTATAGTTTTTATTCACCTCAATTTTTAGACTATTTTCATAAAATGCAATGTTAAGGGCATCAAATATGTCATTGAAGGTTTGGTTTGAATTTTTCTCTAAATGACAGCAAATTTCATTGTGTATTTTTGATCGAAATGGTTGATAGCTTCCATTGAGAAAAACCAAATGATTACCTTCTAATTTATAAAAATAGTCTTCGAAATCGAAATCCGTTGTTATTGAAGTTACGGTATTTTTAAAATCAAATTTTTTTTTTAAAATTTGGTTTACAGGTGTGTATTTGTATTCTTCATCTTTTCTATCAGGGAAGTTACGGTTTAGTACAAATTTTAACGCCGATTTTCTATGTGCTAACGAGGACGACAGGTAATTAGCTTCATTTTTATTAAATTCGTCTCTAATGCTTTTGACCACAGATGTCTCCATAATATAATTAAATTGTCTCCAATGAGCTGTTTTTAGCTTTAATCCAATCGTAACCTTTTTCTTCTAGCTCCAATGCCAAAGTTTTATTCCCGGTCTTTACAATTTTTCCATCAAACAAAACATGTACGAAGTCCGGCATGATATAGTCAAGGAGTCGTTGATAATGAGTTATGAGAATACTAGCATTGTCTTTTGATTTCAAACTATTGACACCATTGGCCACAATTCTCAAGGCATCGATATCTAGTCCTGAATCTGTTTCATCAAGGATAGACAGTTTAGGTTCCAACATGGCCATTTGAAAAATTTCATTTCTTTTTTTCTCGCCTCCAGAAAATCCTTCATTCAAGGATCGACTTAGTAGTGATTGGTCTATATCAACAAGCTTCATTTTTGCTTTGACTAATTTTAGAAAAGCAACTGCATCTAAGTTTTTTTCACCTCGATGTTGACGAATCTGATTCAAAGCAGTTTTTAAGAAATTTGTGGTACTTACACCTGGAATTTCAACAGGATACTGGAAGGCTAAAAATATACCCTCTCTTGCTCGTACCTCTGTATCTAATTCGAGCAGGTTTTTGTTTTCGAAAATGACACTGCCATGAGTGATTTCATAACCATCTCTTCCCGCGAGTACGGAAGCTAAGGTACTTTTTCCAGATCCATTGGGACCCATTATGGCATGCACCTCTCCGGGTTTTACTTCTAGATTGATACCTTTAAGGATCTTTTTGCCATCAATCTTTGCATGAAGATTTTTTATGGATATCATTTTTTTTTTTTAGTGAATTGATATTTCTTTCATCCGACGCTTCCCTCAAGGGTGAGTGCCAATAATTTCTGTGCTTCCACTGCAAATTCCATAGGTAGATTGTTCATTACTTCCTTAGCAAACCCATTCACTATTAAGGCAACAGAGCTTTCTTCATCTAGGCCTCTTTGCTTACAATAAAAAATTTGATCTTCGCCGATTTTCGATGTGGTGGCTTCGTGTTCAATTTGAGAATTACTATTTTCTATATCAATGTAAGGGAAGGTATGTGCTCCGCATTGATTTCCCATAAGCAATGAATCACATTGCGAAAAATTTCTTGAATGAGTCGCTCTTTTTGCTATTTTGACATGGCCTCTGTAGGAATTTTGAGATTTTCCAGCTGAAATTCCTTTGGACACAATCCTTGATTTGGTATGCTTTCCCAAATGGACCATTTTAGTACCAGTGTCAGCCTGTTGATGATTGTTGGTAACTGCAACCGAATAAAATTCGCCGATAGAATGATCACCTTTAAGAATGCAGGAAGGGTATTTCCAAGTTACAGCAGAACCTGTCTCAACTTGAGTCCACGAAATTTTGGCATGCTCTCCAGCACAAATACCTCTTTTCGTGACAAAATTGTAAATGCCTCCAATTCCATCTTTATTTCCTGGATACCAGTTTTGCACTGTAGAATATTTCACTTCAGCATTCTTGGCCGCATAAATTTCAACTACCGCTGCGTGTAGTTGATTTTCATCTCGTATGGGTGCAGTGCATCCCTCAAGATAACTAACATAGCTATCGTCTTCGGCAATAATGAGTGTTCTTTCAAATTGCCCTGTATTTGCTGCATTAATTCTAAAGTAGGTTGAGAGTTCCATTGGACATCTAACTCCCTTCGGGATGTAACAAAAAGAACCATCTGAAAAAACAGCAGAGTTGAGCGCTGAAAAATAATTATCTGCTGCCGGAACAACGGAGCCTAAATACTTCTTGACTAGTTCAGGATATTGATGAACTGCCTCACTGAATGAACAAAAAATAATACCGAGTTCTGAGAGTGTTTCTTTGAATGTTGTGGCCACAGATACCGAATCAATTACGGCGTCAACAGCTATTCCAGACAAACGTTTTTGTTCGTTTAGGGAAATTCCTAAGCGTTCAAATGTTTTTATCATTTCAGGATCAAGTTCATTTAAGCTTTTAATTTTACCCCCCTTTTTTGGTGCTGAGTAGTATTTAATTCCCTGATAATCTATTTTTGGATAGTCAATGTTAGCCCATTTCGGCTCTTTCAACTGCGCCCAGTGTCGAAAAGATTTGAGTCTCCAATCAAGCAACCATTTCGGCTCATTTTTTTTATGTGATATAAATCTTACGATTTCTTCATTTAAACCGATTGGGGCCTCGTCTGCTTCAAAATTTACGGACCATCCGTGCTCATATTCTTTAGAGGTAAATTCTTCTAGAATTTGATCATCTGAACTCATCTTTACTCCTTAAATTAAATGGTAAAATTAGTTACTATTATACATACAATCTACATAACAACGAAAAAAGTTCCTTATTAAGTAAATTTGGTAAAGTTCTAGGCAAGATGTTTGTTTTTCGTCAATTTTTAATTTTTCGTTAGTCTCAGTATCAATAAATTAGAAGAATATATTTTAAGAAAAAGACAAATGTCGATTAAGACTCTCCTCTAAGCTAATAAAAGTTTCTGTACGCTCGATTCCCTCAACTTTTTGAATTTTATCATGTAAAACATCTTTCAGATGGCGAGTATCCTTACAATGTATTTTAATAAAAATATTGTAATTACCTGTTGTGTAGTGAATTTTCACTATTTCTGGTATTTCCTTCAAGCTCTTCACTACAGAATCGTAAAGTGAACTTTGAAGAAGAAAAATGCCCAAAAAGCAGGTTACATCAAAGTTCAATTTCGAGTAATCCATTTTAAGAGTTGTTCCGGTCACAATACCCATTTCCTCTAGCTTTTTCATTCTAACATGCACAGTACCTCCTGACACAAAAACTCTCTTGGCCACCTCAGTGTAGGGTATTTTGGCATCTTCCATCAAAATATTTAGAATTTTAAGGTCTACATTATCAATTTCGTAATTTTTACTCATGTTAAAGTCGTTTTTTTATTAATAAAGTAAAATTTTGGCTGTATTTATAAATTGAATACAAATTTTACCCAAATCTATTAAATTATTTTTAATATAAACTAAAAAACACCTAAGTTTGCAGACATATTTTATAACTATGTTTTGTGACTGCGTTATAAAATGTTACTGTAGGATGATGAAACTGGCAGACATGCCCTCCTATCTCGGGGGTGGAGATTCGGGATAAAGCACATATGGAGCTCGTATGTGTCTAACTACTCCGTGGAGGTTCGATTCCTTCTCCTACAGCAACTTTTTAAAGTTAATGTTGTTTAGTTTAAAGTCGTTTGTAGGGGTGCAAACGGCTTTTTTTGTCTCGCATTCTGTAAAGTGAAGATTTATTTTAAGTATCAAAAAGAACATATAGGGACCAAAAGAAAAGAAATTGAATGGTAAAGATGTGCATAGAAGTTTTGAAGTGTAACTTTAAGTGTACAAATTCCAAAAGGCTCTGGATCAATATTGATAATAGAAACCATCCTCTGTAATTACTGAGAGGTGCGACTACCAAGTCAAACGACCAATAGCCGAGTTTTGGAGCGAGTGGCTCCAATAGAATGTCAAGACCAACCATCAAAAGTGAAGAATTTATTATCTTCAGTATTGGAAGTTCAAAGAATCTTTGGACAACCCCACGTGCGGCCAAAGATAATATCACCCAATTTATACCAATTATAATTGGAACATTGTCTAGCTTCACCCCCAAGTTAGGTCCATAACTATAATCACCAAAAAAAAAACCATATTTTACCCCCAACCATTCGGCTATAAATCCTACAAAAAAAATGGCTAGTATGGATTTAAATGTTTTACTACTTTTTTGAGGAAGGCTATCTAACAGCATTAGAAATGTAAAAAAAAGTATTGCCCAAGTCTTGCTCAGAAACCATTGTAGGTAACCCAAATACATACCCGTAAGGGCTGAAATGTGAATAATATAAAGGGCGTATATAAAATAGTTGCTTCTTGAAGTTGTGGGTATTTTTATTGATTTCATTTCAGGGTAGTAATCTGTTCACTGGCTATTTTAGCAGAAAGTAAAGATAACGGAATACTACCTCCTGGATGAACAGATCCTCCACAAAAAAACAAATTTTTTAATTGCTTAGAAAAATTGGGATGTCTCAAAAAAGCGGCCATTTTACTATTGCTTGAAGCGCCATACAAGGCACCTTGATGCGAGCTTGTTTTCAATTCTATTTTGACAGGATCTAAAATTTCCTCCGCTTCAATATACTCCTCAATTTTTACATTTAGATTTCTGTTTATTTTCTTAATAATATTTTTTCGTGCTTCAATTTTAATTTGCTGCCAATTTTGATTTGAATTAATTGGACAATTGATCATAACAAACCAATTTTCATGGCCCTCAGGGGCGTCGTTTTTTTCTTCTTTACTTGAAATATTGATATAAACGGTTGGATCATCGCAAATAGTATTTTTGTTGAAAATATGTTCAAATTCTTCTTCGTAGGATTCGCTAAATAAAATATTGTGTAAATCAAGTTCATTAAAAGTTCTTTTTATACCCCAATAAAATATCAAAGCGGAACTTGAGCGCTCTTGATTCAAAATTTTTTGTGGTTTATGAATATCTTTCAAAAGCTTTTGATAAGTAGAATAAATATCCATGTTACATATTATTAAGTCACATTTATGAATTTGTCCGGCTGCCACAACTCCTGATATATTGTTTCCGTTGTGGATAATCTCAGTCACCGGGGTTGATAGGTGAAATTTTGCTCCTTTTGATAGCGCTAATCGATAAAGACTTTGACTTATCTGTATCATTCCCCCTTTTGGAAAGTAAGTACCAAAGCCCATTTCAAGGTGTGGAATCATTGACATTATTCCCGGAGTTTTGAAGGGAGAAGAGCCGTTATAAGTAGCAAATCGGTTAAAAAATTGAATCAATTTTTTTTGCTTTAATTTTCTTTTATTAAAATTATTAAGAGACTCAAACAAATTCAGTCGAAAACTATTAAATAACGCTTTTAGAGTTGCTGGGGTAAAATAAGTAGACCATTGGTGTAAAGACTTTTTCAGGAATATGGGTGCAGTAAGGTCATATTTTAATTTAGATTTTTTCAGATAATTTGTTATTGCCTTGGGGTCAACATCAAAAGTTTGGCTCGCCTCACTGATAAATGTTGATGGCTGTGCTTTTGCGGAAAAAACTGTTCCGTCTTCCCAAAAATAATTGCAGAGAATTTCTTTCTTTTTGTAATTAAAATGGTTTTTTGGGTTTTCTCCGAATAATTCGAATAATTCTTCTACATAATGTGGCATTGTGAATAAGGAGGGACCCATATCCCACCGATAACCTTTGCTGCTCAAACTATTAATTTTCCCACCGACATGATCATTGCTCTCGAAGGCTTTTACTTCATAACCCTTCTTTATCAACCTAAGAGTCGATGCAAGACCAGCAATACCAGTGCCTATAACAATAGCCCTTTTTTTCATAAAATGTAAATGTTCAAAAGAATGTTTAGTATTATTTAATTCATATCGAAACATATTTTTTTTGTAAAAAAGTTCCTAAAAATTAATTCTGCTCTGGAAAGTATTTTTTCAGAATTATTTGATTTTACTAATATTTTTACTAATTTTACTAATATTAGTAGTAAAATTGTGGAGGCAAAGGATTTTAGGATTTTGGAATTTAATTACAACTTTGAAACAGAATTTAATAAGGCTAATTTCAGACAATTTTTAAGTTTAATTCATTAGAGTCTGCGACAAAAAAAAGTTTTTATGGCCAGTTTTTAGTAGATACTGCTTGCTCCTTAAAAAAAATATTTTGATAAAAAGTTTCAACTTGTGCCTCATTAAAAACCAAAAAGAATTTGGAGATGGCCAACTAAAATTTAATAGGTAATTCTCAGAGTAAAATTTTGCTTACTTTAAAATAATTTGTAATTCTTCTAAATAACCACTTTGATCCCCATAATATGTCCATAGCTGAAAATTTAAAATATTTAAGAAAAAAAGCGGGATACACCCAAGAGCAATTTGCACAAAAATTAGGTATCAAACGCTCCTTAGTTGGAGCATATGAGGAAGGTCGAGCAGAGCCAAGATTACAAAATTTGTCTAAAATATCCAAAGTATTGAATGTGACTGTAGATGGTCTCATTTTTGGGAATCAAACTACCTTAAAATCAATTAAATTTCAAAAAGAAAAGATTAAGATTTTACCTATTACCATAGATCAGGAAGAGAATGAGAATATTGAATTGATTCATCAAAAAGTGTCAGCAGGTTATTTGAATGGATTTTCTGATCCCGAATTTATCTCAGAGTTGCCTAAATTTCAATTGCCAATGTTGGCAAAGAATGCAACCTATCGTGCCTTTGAGATAACGGGAGATTCGATGCTTCCCTTAACTTCAGGTAGTATTGTTGTTGGTAAATATATTGATTCTATTAATGATATTAAAAATGGAAAAACTTACGTGCTCATTACCTTGAATGAGGGCATAGTTTATAAAAGGTTATTTAATTATTTGAATGAAAGAGGTAAATTATATTTAGTTTCAGATAATCAGGCTTATTCTGCTTATGAAATTGTACCTGAGGATGTTGAGGAGATTTGGGAGGCAAGAGCTTTCATCAGTATAGATTTTCCCGATCCTGATGCTTCCAAAGAAATTTCTATTGATAAACTGACCGACGTTGTGCTTGATATTCAAAAAAATGTGATTGGAATTAAAGATAAATTAAAAGACAAAAGATAACACTTTTAAGATAATTTTTCTAATCTGCTTTCCTCATTACTTTCACCATATTTGGTAACTCAGATGGTATAATCACGGAGTCAATAAAAAATTGGACGGAAAATTCCTCTATTGTATTTAATACAAGTGTGTTCTCTAAAATCAGTAAAATAAAGTTTGAGGTATGGATGTGGCTCAAGATGAAGTTTTTTCAATTTAAATGTTTTATTTAACTTCAAGAATTATAAATTTTAAAAAAATAAAATACTGTTTGGTGGGGTAGAAAAATAATTATCATAAAAAAATATTTTGAATCTAAATCATCGCATATTTGCCGGCATTATCTTAGCGAATGATGTATTAATTGTTCGAAAAAACTATGAGTAAACAATCTTTTATAATTAGCCTTCCTGATGGAACGAAAAAAAAATATCTCCGTCCTGTTAAGGCCATGGATGTCGCTTTGGAGATTAGCGAAGGTTTGGCTCGTAATGTTCTAGTTGCCAAAGTGAATGGTAAAATCGTGGATGCATCAATGTTCATCAATTTCGATGCATCCCTTGAATTATTGACATGGAAGGACCCCGAAGGTAAGGCTACGCTCTGGCATTCTTCAGCTCATTTGATGGCTGAGGCATTAGAATTACTATATCCAGGAGTTAAACTGGGTATTGGACCTGCCATTGATAATGGGTTTTATTATGATGTTGATTTTGGTGAAATAATTTTTGATGGGGAGCAATTATTCCTTATTGAAGAAAAAATGTTAGAATTAGCTCGTGCAAAAAGTGAATTTTTGAGGGAGTCAATCTCAAAACAAGAGGCAGTAAAATATTTTGAGAAGAAGGAGGATGAGTATAAGTTGGAGTTGATAGAAAATTTAAAAGATGGTGACATTACTTTTTATACCCAGGGTAATTTTACGGATTTATGTAAGGGACCTCATATTCCCCATACAGGTTTTATTAAGGCTGTAAAAATTTTAAATATTGCTGGTGCTTATTGGCGCGGTGATGAAAAAAGAAAACAGCTTACCCGACTATATGGTATCTCTTTTCCTAGACAAAAAGAACTCAAGGAATATTTAGCGCTTCTTGAAGAGGCTAAAAAAAGAGATCATAGAAAAATAGGGCAGGAGTTGGGTTTTTTTACCTTCTCACAAAAAGTAGGGAAGGGACTTCCACTTTGGTTACCAAAAGGAGCTGTTTTGCGCGAGAGATTGGAGAGTTTTCTTAAAAAGGCACAACTGAAAGCTGGATACGATCCTGTCATCACACCTCACATAGGTAGTAAGGAGCTTTATGTTACTTCAGGACACTATGAAAAGTATGGCAAAGACTCATTTCAGCCTATTCATACACCGTCTGAAGATGAAGAATTTTTGTTAAAGCCAATGAATTGTCCTCATCATTGTGAAATTTATAAGTCTCAACCTCGATCATATAAAGAGCTCCCCGTACGTTTTGCTGAGTTTGGAACGGTCTATCGTTATGAACAAAGTGGAGAGCTTCATGGCTTGACAAGGGTTAGAGGTTTTACACAGGATGATGCTCATATTTTTTGTAGACCTGATCAAGTAGAAGAAGAGTTTTCTAAGGTTATTGATTTGACCCTATACGTATTAAAAGCCTTAGGTTTCCCTGAATTTACAGCGCAGATATCTTTAAGAGACTTATCAACCCCCGAGAAATATATTGGTACAGATGAGAATTGGGATATTGCCGAAAATGCAATAAAGGCAGTAGTTGAAGAAAAAGGACTAGATACAGTTAGAGAAACCGGAGAGGCTGCATTTTATGGTCCAAAATTAGATTTCATGGTCAAAGATGCTATCGGTAGAAAATGGCAGTTAGGAACCATACAGGTTGATTACACGTTACCAGAGCGATTTGATTTAGAATATGTTGGTGTCGATAATCAAAAGTATCGTCCTGTTATGATTCACAGAGCACCTTTTGGCTCACTAGAAAGGTTCATTGCCATTCTAATAGAGAATACAGCTGGAAACCTACCTCTTTGGTTAGCACCAGAGCAGTTTGTT
>PYIJ01162889.1_pt1 | contig 33005 bp, 37 predicted proteins | sample 3578051 | NCBI WGS metagenome assembly PYIJ01 (sample SAMN08408021, study PRJNA431606) | Marine metagenome isolate SA_KN192-05_S13_5m, whole genome shotgun... | biome: marine; feature: oceanic pelagic zone; material: water; isolation source: surface water sample, 0.2-0.8 um fraction ... | reverse complement strand
GTAAGAAGATCAAAACTTTACTATCTACGTGATCGAATTGGAAAATCGGCAAAAATTAAAGAAGATAGAACTTCCTAAAGTAAAATAAAATTATTATAAAAATTCTAAAAAATATATTTATTGTCTTCATCGCATTTTTGTTTGCAACTATTTTAAGAACATATATATTCCAAATTTATTACATACCTAGCCTATCTATGTTTCCAAATATAAATATCAATGACAGAGTCCTTGTACTAAAAGAAAAATTATTTGATATCGATTATTCTGTCGGTGACATAATAGTGTTTAATTCACCTGAATCTAGTATTCCAAACAATACTAGCCTGCTTATCGACAACTTAAAGTTATGGGAATTAGTAAACAATGAAGGAAACAATAATCAAACAGTATATATAAAAAGAATTGTTGGAACTCCAGGTGATGAAATATCAATTAAAAAGAATGGGCAAGTATTCAATAACAACATTCAAGTAATTACAGAAAATGTGGCTTCTACAGTTATCTTGGACGAAATTGTAATTAAATTAAGTGAAGATGAATATTTTTTACTAGGTGATAATAGAGATAACAGTTTTGACTCTCGATCATTTGGACCAATTACAAGTTCAAGAATCATTGGAAAAGCTTTTTTCAAAATTTACCCACTTGATCAAATTCAAAATTTAAATGATTGAAAATAAAAATTGGGACAAAAATAAAAATCAATTAATTATTGGTGCAGATGAAGTTGGACGTGGATCTTTAGCAGGACCTATTGTTGGGGCAGCTGTAAAATTAAAATTCCTTGATATAGATTTACTTTCAGACGTCAGGGATTCTAAAAAACTTTCTCCAAAAAAGAGAGAAGAAATAGTTGAGAGGATTACAAATAGCGATATTGAGTTTTCAATATCTGAATGTTCGAATACTTATATAGACAAGAATGGTATTTCTGAAGCTAATAAGAAGGTATTAAAAGAATCAGTACAATCTATTTTTACAAAAAAAGAAAAAGTTTACATTGATCATTTCAATATAAATGAATTTAATGCAATATCATTGATTAGGGGAGAAGATCATAGTTATGCAATTGCCCTAGCAAGCATCATTGCAAAAGTTCATAGAGATAAAATAATGACAAAATTTTCAAGTGTTTATCCAAATTACTTATTTGAAAAGAATAAAGGTTATGGAACTAGAGAACATTTAGACATGTTGGAGAGGTATGGTCCATGCACTATTCACAGAACTTCATTTAATTTAGGGCCCAAGCTACAACAGCAAAAGTAATAATGAGTGCAAATATTATATTTGCATAATCAATTTTGTTCGCTTTATATGGCTTATTTGGATCAAACCCCATGACTACATTCTAAATAAATTATGATTAAAATATTCAGTATGGTTTTAGAAAGTAATATAAAAGACAACGCACTAATTCTGTCCTTTAATAGTCCAAAAACTTCCAACTCAATTTCAGCAGATGACTGGAAAGAACTTAAAAAGCAAATCAAAGATTTTGAAAAAAGTGAGATAAAGTATCTTGTGTTAAACAGGGTCAATGATAATTTTTCTTCAGGTGCACAATTAGCAGAGAATTTAAATGCCTCAATGGAAGATGTTTCTGAGGCTTCAAAAATTTTATGGGAATGTAAAAAACCAGTTATATCTGTAGTCGATGGTGTGTGTGCTGGTGCAGCTTCAAACATGATTCTATTAAGTGACTTTATAATTGCTACTCCTGAAACAAGATTTATTGAAGTATTTGCAAGGAGAGGACTTGTTGTCGACTTCAGTGGTTCTTGGATATTGCCAAGAATAATTGGGGTACAGAAAGCAAAAGAATTAATGATGACTGCATCTGAGGTCAATGGAGAAACGTTAGATAAATTTGGATTACTTTACAAATTATCCGAAAAAGCAGAATTAGATAATGAACTTAATAACTTAATCAATCTTCTTGATAAACAAAGTTTCATTTCAATATGTATGATAAAAGATCAAATTAGAAAGGGCCTAAACTCTAATTTTGATGATTCATTAGAAAACGAAACTGTAAATCAAAATAACAGATTTATACACTCAGATGTCATGGAAGGCATGTCAGCTTTTATAGAGAAGCGACAACCAAACTATAAAAATACATTAGATGAATAAATAAAAATAATATATATTCAACTTAATGAATATATATGCAATAATAAATCTATATATATGGAGGTCTATAACTTGAAAAGTAAAAAGACATTAATTTTATTTTTTGCTTTAGCAATGGTTGCAACCGCATGTTCTAGTGCGGCAGTTCCATGTGATGAAGTAGAAATTACAACTGGTGAAAATGGTTTACCAGATCTTGATGGATGTGAGTTCACATTTGCAGTAGAAAATGCATACTTACCATTCAACTACATTGATCCAGCAGATGGTGAAGGTAAAGGATGGGACTACGATGTGTTTAATTATCTTGCAGAGGAAATGAATTTCACACCAGTCTTTGTCGCCGCAGCGTGGGATGGAATGATCCAAGCTGTTGCTGACGGTCAATACATGATCGCAGGTGATGGAATATCAATAACTGATGAAAGAGATAAAATTGTAGATTTTTCTGATAGTTACATTGTTCTTCAACAAAGAATGCTTGTAGCAGCAGATAATGATTCAATCTCTAGTCCAGAAGATATTCAAAATGGAGACTTTAAAGTAGCTACACAGAAAGGCACAACTAATTATGAATTAGCAGTGAGTCTTTTTGGAGCTGATAAAGTTGACGCTTATGATCAATTTGATTTCGCAATAGCAGCTGTTATTTCAGGTGATGCTGATGCATCAATTGTTGATGAAGTTGCTGGATTAGGATACATGGGTGCTAATAAGGACAAAGTTAAACTTGTCGGTGAAGGTCTACAAACAGACCCACTAGGTTTTGCATTTCCTGATGGAAGTCCACTTGTCGCAGTAGTTAACGAAGGACTTGCACACATGAAAGATAACGGAAAACTACAAGAGATTAATGATAAGTTTTTCTCACCTGGGTTTACTGTTTCTTATGACGATATAGCTGAAGTTACTTACGACGAGTAAATTTAAATTATATTTGATTCAATAGGCACGGTTATCCGTGCCTATTGTTTTATCATATAAATAATGATTAAAAAAATTTTTAATGTAGAAAATTCATGGGTTTTCATTATGTTAGCCCTTATTACATGGATGGTTTACACAATAATTTCTGGTGATGAGTATATAAAGGCATTTAACTTTATAATTCCAGGAATAAGGATTACTTTTGGTGCTACATTTGTTTCTTTTTTAATTGCACTCATTTTGGGTTTATTTCTTGGGATTGGCAGAATTTCGGAAAATAAGTTTTTAAGTACGATTTCTAGAACTTATATTGAATTCGTTAGAGGCATTCCTATATTGATATTAATTTTTACAATGGCCTTTGTAGTTGTAGTTGATGCTGCTGAATTTTTTAATATAAATAATGGGAATGTTCCCATGATTATCCGTGCAATCATTGCATTATCAGTTTTTTATGGTGCATATATCGCTGAGGTATTTAGAGCTGGAATTGAATCTGTGCCTGTTGGCCAACGAGAAGGAGGAGCATCTCTTGGCCTCTCAAAGCGACAAGTAATGAGACACATAGTTTTACCACAGGCATTTAGAAATATGCTTCCTGCCCTAGGCAATGATTTTATATCAATGATGAAAGATTCCTCATTACTTTCAGTATTAGCAGTGCAAGATCTTACCTATAAAGGAAGACTCTACTCTGGTAGTACTTTTAGGTTTCCAGAAACCTACCTAGTTTTGACAGTGCTTTATTTGTGTATTACGTTGTTGCTCTCATCATTACAAAGACAGCTGGAAAAAAAACTTGAAAACTCAGAATAAAGAACTACTAGAAAACTATATTAATTATTTAAAAAATATTAAAAATTATTCTGCCCATACATGCAAAGCCTATGAAAGTGATTTAAATCAATATGTATTTTATCTGAACGAATCTGATAGTGATTTGTTCGATAATAAAAATTTTGTAAATTATTTATTTGAAAAAGGACTGGCAAAATCAACTATAAATAGAAAACTAACATCAATAAATAATTTTTTAGAGTGGGCATCAAAAATAGAAAAAAATAAATCATATTATAAATTTGAAAGTGTAAAAACTGAAAGAAAATTACCAGATATTCTTACTTCAAATTATATAAATACGTTAATAAATGAGTTACCGATAAATACACCTAAAGAGGTAAGAAATAAAGCTATCGTTGAGTTGCTTTATTCATCTGGATTAAGAGTATCTGAGGTTGTTAATTTGAAGCTTAATGATATTAAAGATAACAAATCTTTACGAGTTGTAGGTAAAGGTAGAAAAGTAAGAATACTCCCTATGACAGACCAAGCATATAATATTATAGATTTATGGAAAAAAAATTTTAGAGTTAATTTTTTAAATGATCATGACAATAATTATCTTTTTCTTGGAGTCAGAGGAAAACAATTATCCGATAGGGAAGTAAGAAGAATAGTTAAATCTAGCACTGGGACTTTTCCTCATAATTTGCGCCATACTTTTGCAACCCATATTTTAGATGGGGGAGCAGATTTAAGAGTTGTACAGGAACTATTAGGTCATTCTGATCCAACCACAACACAACTTTATACACATGTATCCAAGAAGAAACTACAAGAAAAGTACAAAAGAACCCACCCAAGAGGTTGATTAAACCATTAATTAGATTACTATTTAAAAGAAATAGACACCATATTTACAAGTTTCCTTGGTGAACGAAAGTTTGGAAACCGCATAAGCAAAGAAATATGGGATGAACAACCAAAGGAGAAATATGTCAGCAACAATGAAAGACCTGCTTGAAGCAGGAGTTCATTTCGGTCACCAAACTCAACGTTGGAATCCTAAGATGGATAAATATATATATGGAGACAAAAGTGGTATTCATATACTCGATCTAAGAATTACCTATGACACGTTAGAAAAAACTCAAGAATTCCTTCAAAAACTAGTAGCAAACAGCGGAAAAGTTTTATTTGTTGGAACAAAACCACAAGCTCAGAAAGTCATTGAGGAGCAAGCAATTCGTGCACAAATGCCATATGTAAATCATAGATGGCTAGGTGGAATGCTTACTAATTTTAAAACAATTATTAAGAGAGTCATTTATTTGAACGAACTTAACTCTTTAGAAACATCTGGAGAAATTAATGCATATCCAAAACCTGAAAGATTAAGAATAAGAAGAGAAATTGAAAAATTAACAAAATCAATTGGAGGAATTGTAAATCTAAACAAACTGCCGGAAGCTATATTTATTGTTGATTTGCTTAGTGAAACAACAGCTCTCACAGAAGCAAAAAAATTAGATATACCTGTAATTGGTCTTGCAGATTCAAATGTTGATCCCGAGAATGTTGATTTTGTAATTCCTGGAAATGATGATGCAATACGATCAATTGAAGTCATTGCAACAGCAATTGCTGATGCATGCCTAAAAGGACTCGGCAAAAGGGAGGATGTAGAAGTTGGAGAAGACAAAGAATGAATATATCAGCATCCGATGTTAAGAAATTAAGAGACATGTCAGGCGCTGGCATGATGGACGCTAAAGAAGCATTGAAGGAATCAAATGGCGATTTTGATGCCGCCGTAAAGTACTTGCGAGAAAAAGGACTTGCTGATTCAAAAAAAAGATCTGACAGGGACGCAAACCAAGGAACAATCGGTGAATATATACATTTTCAGCAAGATAGAGCTGTAGCTGGAGTTTTAGTTGAATTAGCTTGTGAAACAGATTTTGTTGCTAAATCTGAAGAGTTCAAGGATATTGCAAAACAAATTGCAATGCATGTTGCAGCAATGAAGCCTTCATATTTAAATATCGATGACATTCCTGAAGATAAAATTCAAGAAGAAAAAGAAATTATTGCTAAACAGTCAGAAAATGATGGAAAGCCCCAAGAAGTTATGGAGAAAATAATCGAAGGTAAAATCAGCTCATTTTTCAACGATAATGTTTTAAATGAGCAAACTTTTTGTAATCCTGAAATATATGAAGGAAAAGTTGGAGTAATGATTGATGAAATGTCTGGAAAGCTTGGGGAAAGAATTTATATTAAACAATTTTCGCATTTAGAAGTTGGTAGCTAAAGATGTCCAGAGTTTTATTAAAACTATCTGGAGAATCTTTTGCTGATGATGAAACCAACTTTGGGATTGAGTCAAGCACGCTAACAAGAATTGCTGATGAAATCGCAAGAGCTAGCAATGATGGAATAGAGATTGGCGTTGTAGTTGGTGGTGGTAACTTTTTTCGAGGCGTGAGTGAATCTGCCAAAAATATGGCTCAAGCAAATGCTGATTATATGGGAATGTTGGCTACCGTTATAAATGCAATTGCACTTAAAGATGCACTTGATAAAAAAGGAATAAATACAAGGGTTCAGTCAGCAATAACTATGACCTCTGTTGCAGAACCCTATATTAGATTAAGAGCAATTAGGCACTTAGAAAAAGGAAGAGTTGTAATTTTTGCAGCCGGAACTGGAAATCCATATTTTACGACTGATACAGCAGCTTCGTTAAGAGCAGCTGAAATTGATGCTCAGATTGTTCTAAAATCTACAAGAGTTGATGGTGTATATGATAAAGATCCAGAAAAAGATTCAAATGCTAAATTTTTAAATGAACTCTCTTACAAAGAAGTTCTAGATAAAAAATTGTCAGTTATGGACCTAACTGCAATAACACTATGTGAAGAAAATAGTATGCCCATAAGAGTATTTAACGGAACAGTAGAAGAAAATATATATAAAGTTCTTAAAGGTGAAGAAATGGGAACATTTATTAAATAATTATGTCAGAAGATATTATTACCGATATAGAACTTGAAATGACAATTTCAATAGAACATCTTATTGAAGAATTTGGAAAAATTAGAACTGGTCGTGCAAATCCGAATTTGGTTACGAGCATACAAGTAGATTATTATGGTACGAAAACACCACTTCAACAACTAGCTTCGGTTAGCGTTCCAGATCCAAGGCTTTTAGTTATTCAACCATTTGATAAGAGTTCTTTTGAAGAAATAGAAAAAGCAATACAAAATGCAGACATCGGATTAAATCCTGCAACAGATGGTGACATAATAAGAATTCCAATTCCTCCATTATCTGAAGAAAGAAGAAAAGAATTATCAAAAGTCGCATCAAAAGCATCTGAAGATACTAAAGTTTCAATACGTTCACACAGAAGATCAGGAATAGATAAAATTAATGAATTAAAAGACGATTTACCAGCTGATGAATTAAAAAGGTACGAATCAAAAATACAAGAACTTACTGATAAGTTTGTAAGTAAAATCGATGAACTCTATAAAATTAAAGAAAATGAGTTACTTGAAGTTTAAGTTTTTCTTTTCTTCTGATGAAGATGGAACTTTTTGGCCTGGTGTAGTTGAGTTACCCGTTGAGAAAGAAGTTTCAATTGATGATTCATCAAATGATGAAAATAAAAATCAAAGAATTATTACTGGAATAATTCTGTTTGCTGTATTGTCACTTTTTTTTCTAAATAAATTAAGCGCTTTCATTCTATTGATCCTTATAGCTTTTATTGCCGCAAAAGAATGGTTTGATTTATTTGAATATAGTATTTTTATACCATATCCACTTCTTCTTTTTTCTGCACTTGCTCCGCTAGTTGTTGTATATTTTTACGATTTATCAGACATTATTGTTCCATATTTTATCTTCCCCCTTGGTTTGATAATATATTTAGGTTTTTTTACAAATTATGCGATGTACGATAAATTTGGCAGCGCAATTGTTTTTCATTCATGGTTTTCAATTGGTATTGCTTCACTAGCTACATTAATTAGATATGAAGAACTTATTTTTGTTTATTTATCAATTCTTTCCATTTCCATATCGGATATATTTGCTTATGAAATAGGAAAAAGAGTAGGCAAAAGAAAACTTGCAGAAAATATTTCCCCAAATAAAACTATTGAAGGATTTTTAGCTGGTCTATTAATAGGCTCTTTATTCATGACTTTTAATTTAACGATAAACCTTGATAAACCATTTTTACAATCATTATTTATCTCGTCATTTTTCATATTTTTTGGTGTACTCGGTGATCTTTTTATGTCAAAAATCAAGAGATCTATCAACGTCAAAGATTCGGGTACTATATTTCCTGGTCATGGCGGTCTCCTTGACCGAATAGACTCCTACTTAATCAGTTTTCCATTTTTGTTAATTGTATTTCACTTTTACTATTTAAATTTTTAAATGAGATAATGATTATATGATCGGTTTATTTATGATATTAGCGCTTACTTTTTTTGTTGTTATGCATGAAGCAGGTCATTATTTTGCTGCTAGATTTTCAAAAGTAGCAGTTTCTGAATTTTTTGTGGGATTCGGTCCAAAAATATTTTCTTTTAAAAAAAATGGTACTGAATACGGTCTTAAGGGGATTCCCTTTGGTGGTTATGTAAAAATACCTGGAATGGACGAATCTGAAGCAACTAAAGATTATGCTGAGGATGAATTATTTCATACTTCAAAATGGACTACAAAGCTGTTTATTGCTTCTGCAGGAATAATTGTAAATTTTATCACCGCATGGATTATTTTATTTTCAATATTTATTTTCAATGGAGTTACACAACCGACGCTTCAAATTGATACAATCGGTCAATCTGTAAATAATGAAAAATTATCTCCTTCTGAATTTGCCGGACTAAAACCAGGAGACACCATCACTCAATTTAATGGCTTGAGTGTTCAATCATGGGAAGATTTAGTAAAAAATATTGAAATTAATCCTAATAAAGAAGTTTCTATAAAGTACATAAGGAATGGTGGAACATATCTTACAACTACAGTTTTGGAATCAAGAAATATAAATGGTAATGATTTAGGATATCTTGGAGTATCTCCAGTAATAGAGCAACAAAATGTTGGAATTATTAATTCGGCAATTTTTTCAACAAAACTTGAATATGAAATGACTTTGGCAGCGGTTGATGGGATCTTTACCTTATTAAGTCCAGAAAATATAAGAACTTTATTAAGTACATATTCTGGTCAAGATATTCCAGATGAGTCTCGACCACTTAGTCCAATTGGTTTGGCCCAAGCAGGAAGTCAAATTGCTGACAATGGATATGTGAACCTTTTTAGTTTGCTAGCTTTTGTAAATATATTTTTAGCAGTGTTTAATGCTATACCCCTCATACCACTTGATGGAGGAAGAGTTTTATTGTCTCTAATAGAGGGTATAACTGGTAAGAAGATTCCTGATAAGAATCTTTATCCTATTGCAGCATTAGTAATTATTGTTTTCGTCTTTATTGGAATAACAGCATTTTATTTAGATATAACTCAACCAATTAACTTATGAAAATAAATAGAAGAAAAACTACACAATTATCCGTAGGTAAAGTCGGAGTTGGTTCTGACTTTCCAATCTCTGTTCAATCTATGACAACAACAAAAACAAAAGATGTTGAGGGAACTCTTACACAAATTTATGAGATAGCTTCAAATGGAGCAGATATTGTAAGGGTGACATGTAATGATATTGATGCTGCAAAAGGACTTGTTGAAATTACTCAAAGAAGTCCAGTACCAGTAATTGCTGACATTCATTTTCAATATAAACTTGCACTTGCAGCTATAGAAGCAGGGGTAGATGGGTTGAGGTTAAATCCTGGAAACATACGCAAAGAATCACAAATAAAAGACGTAGCTAAAGCAGCCTTAGATGCAAATATACCGATTCGAATTGGTGTAAATGGTGGCTCCCTTGATAAAGATTTGCTTGAAAAATATGGAGATTCTACACCGGAGGCGTTAGTAGAGTCAGCGCTCAAGGAACTTAGGTACTTAGAAGATGTAGATTTTAATGACATAAAAATTTCTGTGAAACATTCAAATGTTCCATTAATGATTGAGTCTTATCGTTTATTAGCTGAAAAAGTAAATTATCCTTTACATCTTGGAGTTACCGAAGCAGGCCCTCTTCCAGGCGGATTAATTAAATCAACAGCAGGTATTGGAACATTATTAAATGAGGGAATCGGTGACACTATTCGTTATTCATTAACTACAGATCCAGTAGAAGAAGCAAAGAGTGGTCGCCAATTATTAGAATATTTAGGATTACGTGAAAGAAATTCTTTAGATCTTATTGCTTGCCCAAGTTGTGGTAGGGCAGAAGTTGACGTTATTAAAGTAGCTGAAGAAGCTCAAAATGTTCTTAACAATGAAAACATTCCTCTTCAAGTTGCAGTGATGGGATGTGTTGTAAATGGACCAGGAGAGGCTAGGTCTGCTGATTTAGGTATTGCTGCTGGAAAGAATAAGGGTCATCTTTTTATAAAAGGTGAAGTAGTAAGAGTTGTTAATGAAAAGGAAATGGTTTCATCTCTTTTAGATGAAGCTAGATTAATTGTTGAAGAAGGCATTGAAGCAAGACTTGCCAAAGCTGATGAAAATGCAGCGGAAATTGCACAAAAAGATGTTGATGATTTGTTAAGTTCCCAAGGTGACATAAACAACTTTCTTGAAACAAAAAAATCAGTAGTGGAGATTACTTCAAATCAAGATAATGAATAGTTAACGTAATAGAATATAAATATGGTAAAAAAATTAACCCCTATGTCAGAGGATTTTAATCAGTGGTATACAGAAATTGTTCAATCAGCTGACCTTGCCGACTATTCACCAGTTAAAGGAACAATGGTAATTAAGCCATATGGATATGCACTGTGGGAAAACATTCAAGCTTACTTAGATAAGAGGTTTAAAGAAACAGGACATCAAAATGCATATTTTCCAATGTTTATCCCAAAATCCTTTATTGAAAAAGAAGCTGAACATGTTGAGGGCTTTTCTCCAGAGCTTGCTACGGTGACCCATGCCGGTGGAAAAGAGTTAGAAGAACCATTGATTGTAAGGCCGACTTCCGAGACCATTATTAATCATATGTTTTCTAAATGGATATCAAGTCATAGAGACTTACCTATGTTAATAAATCAATGGTCCAATGTCGTAAGGTGGGAAATGAGAACGAGACTTTTTCTAAGAACCTCTGAGTTTTTGTGGCAGGAAGGTCATACTGCTCATGCAACAGAGGACGAAGCAAGAGAGGAATCTCTTAAAATGCTTGATATTTACGAAGAGTTTGCACGAGATATAGCTGCTGTTTCAGTGATAAAGGGAACAAAATCAGAAATGGAAAAATTTGCTGGAGCAACAACTACGTATTCAATCGAAGCAATGATGAACGATTTGAAAGCACTACAAGCTGGTACATCACACGAGCTTGGTCAAAACTTTTCTAAAGCATTTGATATTAAATTTTCTGATGAAAATAATAAATTACAACATCCATTTCAAACAAGTTGGGGTGTAAGTACAAGATTAGTTGGTATGATAATCATGGCGCATGGTGATGATAAAGGATTAAAACTTCCTCCAGAACTAGCACCGCACCAAGTTGTTATTGTTCCTATCATTCCCAATGAAGATGAGAGATCACGTGTTTTAAACGCGGTAAACAAGTTAATTGAATCATTAGATAATGTGAGAGTTTTTATTGATGACAGACCTGAAGTATCTCCTGGATTCAAATTTAATGAATGGGAGCAAAAAGGTGTACCAATTCGCATTGAAGTCGGTCCAAAAGATATTGATAATGAATCGGTATTAATTTATAGAAGAGATGATGAATCAAAAAATCAATATCCCTTTGAAGGAATCGATAGTGTGGTAGATAAAACCCTGAAAGATATTCAAAAGAATCTACTTACTACTTCAGAAAATACAGTTAAGTCCAATACCTACCATGTTGATTCATATGATGAGCTGATTGAAACTTTAAATGATAAAAAAGGATTTGTTTCATGTTTCTGGGACGAAAACAAAGAAGATGAAATAAAAGTTAAAGAAAAGACAAGTGCGACATTGCGGTGTTACCCAATTAATAATAAAGAAATTGAAAAATCAGTTAACTCTAAAGATAATGATGGTAATTTTGCAATATTTTCCAAAGCATATTAAATATTCTTTATCTAAAATAATTTATCGGTTAATATAAACTTATACAACTTAACTACAAAATAGTGGGTTCAAAACCCACTTTTTTTATGAATGGAGGTGATCAGTTGATGATCAAAGACAACATTATCACTGCCATTTCATCTTTTTTATCATCAGAAAATTTAGAACTTTATGATTTAAATATTGGAGGTAATGAAGCTATTTCTAAAATTGAAATATTTATATTTTCTGATGAAGAGTTGAGTTTAAGTATTTTTGAAAGATTAAATTACCAGATTCAAAGATTAATTGAAGAATTAGGAATTGAAAAAGGGTCATACGAATTAGTTCTTTCCAGCCCTGGAATAGAGCGTTCATTAAAAACAAATAGACATTTTGAGCTTGCTTTAAATCAAGAGATAAAAATTAAACTTACAACGCCTCATGAGGGGGTATATACATTTATTGGAATCTTAACCCAAGTAAATAGCAAGGACATAAAAATATTAATTGATAATAAATCTATTAATTTTCAATTAGAAAATATTAAAAAAGCAAATATTAGTTTTGATAAATTTAAAGTAAAAGTAAACAGTTGAGGTAGTTATGCAATTAGGTAGTGATATTAAACAAGCAATCGAATCTTTGGCTCTTGATAAAGGTGTTGCAGTAGAAAGTATGTATGAAGCTTTGGTTTCTGCATTTAGATCAGCATATATGAGAATCCCTGGTGCTGCAGAAGAAGCAAGAGTAACTTTAGATCCTGAGAGTGGACAAATCACTGTGTATGCACAGGAACTGGATGTTGATGGAAATGTGATTAAGGAGTGGGAGCCTGATATAAGTGATTCTGATTTCGGTAGAATTGCTGCTCAGTCATTTAAGCAAATGATGTCTACAAAAGTTCGTGACGCAAAAAGAGCAACTGTGCTTGATGCTTATATTGGCAGAGAAGGGGAGTTAGTAACTGGAATCGTTACTCAATTTGATGCAAGATTCAATCAGACCATTATTGACCTACAAGATGCTGAAGCAGTTATTCCATCGAGTGAAAGAATCCCTTTTGAAAGACTCGAAAGAGGAAACAGAATAAAAGCTTTAATTACTGAGGTAAGAGAAGAAGCAAAAGGAATACCAATTGTTGTAAGTAGAAATCGTGGCGAATTCGTACAAAGAATGTTGGAACTAGAAGTCCCCGAACTCACCGATGGAACAGTTGAATTACGTGCAATTGCAAGAGAAGCAGGAAGTAGAACAAAAATAGCTGTGTTTTCAAATGATCCAAATGTTGATCCAAAAGGTGCATGCGTTGGTTCAAGGGGATCACGGGTCAGGCAAATAGTTAATGAGCTAAAAGGTGAAAAGTTAGATGTAGTTGAATGGAGAGAAGATAAAGTAAGATTTATTATCGAAGCGTTGGGACCTGCTGATATTGATGAAGTAATTATTGATGAACATACACAATCAGCAAAAGTAATTGTAAAAGATTCACAACTATCATTGGCTATTGGAAAAGAAGGTCAAAATGCTCGTCTTGCTGCAAAACTTACTGGTTACAAAATTGATATTGAAGGTCTGGGAGATTCACCTCCAGAGGAGGAAGAACCAAAGCAAGAAGAAGAGTAATTATTAAATGGCAAAAAAACGTATTCACCAAATAGCTAAAGAACTTGATATTGCATCTGCAGATGTTTTACATAAAGCTAAAGAATTAGGTTTTGAAGTTAAAACAGCTTCTTCAGGACTAACTCCAGAAGATGAAGAGTTATTAGTTTTAGCAATTAATGAAGAATCGATCGCTTTAGAAGATTCTCAACAGGAAAATAATACAGATCCTCAACAGGAAAATAATACAGATTCTCAAGAGGAAAATAATACAGATCCTCAAGACGAAATTATTACAGATCAACCGTTAAAGGAAGATGATCCTGTTCCTGAAAAAAATGATGTAGAAGTAAATATTATTGAAGTTACAGAAGGCTCAACACCTGAAGATATATCATTGATTTTTGAAATTGATGCTACAACTGTGGTTGGAGACCTAATGTCCTTAGGAATTATGCAGTCAATTACATCTAATCTTCAGAATGAAGAAATTGAAAAATTATTTGAAAAATATAATGCAATCCCAGAATTTATTGAAAAAATTGAAGTAAAACGATCAGATATAATTCAATCTGAAGATTTTGATGATGATGAAAGTTCCTTAAAGTCAAGGCCTGCAATTATTACTGTTATGGGCCATGTAGATCATGGTAAAACAAGTCTTTTAGATTATATAAGAAAAGAAAAAGTTGCCTCTGGCGAAGCTGGTGGAATTACTCAACATGTTGGGGCATACAATGTTACAAATGATTCTGGAAGCGTTACATTTATTGATACACCTGGTCATGAGGCATTTACCCAAATGAGAGCGAGGGGAGCTGATGTTACAGATATCGTAGTCCTAGTTGTAGCAGCAGACGATGGTATTATGCCCCAAACTGTTGAAGCTATAAATCATACAAAAGCAGCCGATGTCCCAATGATTGTTGCTATAAACAAATGTGACTTACCAGATGCAAATCCCGCACTCGTAAAAGCTGATCTAACGAAATATGAAGTAGTATCTGAAGACCTTGGAGGAGATGTTCCAGTGGTTCAAATATCAGCCATTACAGGAGATGGTATTGATGATCTATTAGAGACACTTAATTTAGTTGCAGAGATAGAAGAATTAAAAAGTAATTATGATTCTGAACCTTCTGGATTCATTATTGAATCGAGGATGGAAGTAGGCAAAGGAAATGTTGCGACAATAATTGTAAAAAGAGGCACATTGAAATCAGGTGATTTTATATATGCTGGATCAGCATTTTGCAGAGTGAAATCTATTTTTGATCACAATGGAAAGACTTTAAAATCAGTAACTCCCGGATCTCCCGCTGACATTATAGGTTGGGACGATTCACCAATCGCAGGAGATCAATTTGTAGCAACCAAAAATCAAAAACTTGCAAAAAGTAAGGCTGAAGAAAATAAAAATAAATTAAAAGAATTTGATGATACAAGTTATACCGTTGAATCAAGGGTTTCTGAAATGATGCAACTTCTTCAAGAAGGTGAATTAAACACAATAAATATAATTGTAAAAGCAGATACAAACGGTTCGGTAGAAGCCATAAAGGACAGCTTACTAAAGCTTTCAGATGGTGATGTAAATATCCAAATTGTTCATGCTGCTGTTGGAGGAATTGTATTATCAGATGTTGATCTTGCTGGGGCAACAGGATCATTAATTGTTGGATTTAATGTAAGACCTGATAGTCAGGCAAGAAATATGGGACAAAGTAAGGGAATAGATATAAGAACATATAATATTATTTACGAACTTATTGATGATATTAGCGAGGCAGTTCGTGGACAGCTTACCGTCAAAACAGAAGAAACTGTTATTGGCATGGTGAATGTTCAAACAACTTTTAGAGCACCTAAAGTCGGTGTTGTAGCTGGTTCTGTTGTAGCCGAAGGAAAAGTTGACCTAGATGCTAAAGCCCGACTCCTTAGAGACGGGGTAGTAATTTACGAAGGAAGTATTGTCTCATTAAGAAGGTTTAAAGACAATGTTGAGACTGTTAATGAGGGACTTGAATGTGGAATTGGGTTATCTGATTATAAAGATATAAAACAAGGTGATGTAATTGAAGTCTTAGGAGAAGTTGAAATATAAAAATATGGAAAAGGGCTTGAGAGGAGGAAGAGTAAATCGGATAAATCCGATGATACAGCAGATAATTTCCGATTGCTTTTTGAACAGCTCAGACCCTACATTAAACAAGGCAACAGTCACCTTAGTTTCCACGTCACCAGATCTAAAAAAAACTACTGTACTTGTGTCTTCGATAGAAAATAATAAATCTTCTCTGAATCAGTCATTATCTAGAAGTAAACAAAAAATACAAAGGGTTCTTGCAAAGGAAATGAAAACCAAATATGTTCCAACAATTATATTTGAGTTAGATCATTCTTTTGAAGATATCGATAAAATTAACAAAATTATTGGATCATTAAATGACAAATAATATTTCAGATTACTTTAATAGTGGTTCTGTTTTTATCACTGGACATGTAAATCCAGATGGAGACGCATTAGGTGCATCACTTGCATTGAAATTGTATTTAGACAGTAAAGATCTTTCAGCTGATATAAATTTTGATATAACTACAAAATTACCATCTAACTTAAATCATTTACCATATGATCTGATCTCCAATAGTAATAAAGATAAATATGAAACAGCTTTTGTTTTTGACTGTGGCAATTCATCTAGGCTAGGTAAATTTGAAAATCTTGTTTTAGAAGCAAAAAATATTATTGTAATTGATCACCATGTAGATCCTTCATTTGGAGATGTACAGATCATTGATTCAGATGCCGCGAGTACTACTCAAGTTTTATTCAGACAATTTAAACAAGAAAATATTGAAATTAGTAAGGATATGGCAAATTGTTTATTGACTGGTTTAATCACAGATACTGGAAGATTTCAATATTCAAATACTACATCTGAGGTTTTTAATATTGCTTCTGAACTACTTGATGCAGGCGCAAATCTATCACAAATAAGTGAAAATATTTATGGATCTATAGAATTTAATGCCTTAACGCTTCAAAGTAAAATCATTGAAAGAATAGTTCTTAAAGAAGAAATTAACTTCGCACATTCAATTGTATTCCAGAATGATTACTCCGATTACCAGGTTCAACCAGAAGAAACAGATTTTTTAATCGATGTTGTCAGACTTGTAAAAGAGTCAAATGTAGCTTTGCTGTTAAAAGAACAAAAAGATGGGACATTTAAAGGCAGTTTAAGATCAAGAGGAGATATTAATGTTCAACAAATTGCTTCAATTTTTGATGGTGGTGGACATGTAGCTGCTAGCGGATTTTCAAGTAATGATTCTCCTGAGAATATCATTGAAAAAATCGAGTATGAAATTAGAAAATTTATCTAACTTTTATTTAGTAAATAAACCTCGTAATTGGACATCCCAAGATCTTTGTACCGTTTTTAAAAAAAAATATTCATTTTCTAAAGTTGGTCATTCAGGTACGTTAGATCCAAATGCAAGTGGTTTGATGCTTCTTGCCACGAATAAATATACAAAACTCTTCGACTATTTGAAAGATACAAATAAAACATATGAGTTTGAAGCATTATTCGGTGTTGAATCAGATAGTTTTGATACTGATACAGAGGTTAGGGAAGTGGAGTCCATAAACTTAAAATTATTACAACGGGAGCTTGATGATGGTATTGCTAGTCTTACGGGAAAGATAAAACAAACACCTCCAATTTATTCTGCTATCAAAGTTGATGGAAAAAGGTTATATAAATACGCTAGGCAAAATAAAAATGTTGATATTCCTGAAAGGGAAGTGGAAGTCAGTAGTTTTAATCTTTTAAATTTTGAAAATAATCAAGCTACATTTTCAGCATCAGTAAGCAAAGGAACATTCATCCGATCATTGGTAGTTGACCTTGCAAGTTACTTAGGAACAAAAGCTGTTGTATCCTCAATTGTCAGAACATCTATAGGTAATTTAAATAGTAAAAATTCACCAATTATTGATGAAATTGATACAAAAACAGAAAATGACATACCTGTTCCATTAGTATGGACTGAATTATTCAATCTACCTGTCATTTCAGTCGGTGATGATTTAATTGAAGAAATTAGTAATGGTAACTTTCTATCTAATGAATATTTTGGGGAAAAGAAACTTTCAATTATTGAAAATAAAAATACTATTCTTGCAATTTACGAACCTTACAATGAGAATAAATTTAAACCACAAAAAGTATTGATATGAAAATTTACAATAATTCAACACCAGATACAAATATAGAAAATAGTTCTGGAGTTGTATGTATTGGGGGATTTGATGGGATTCATTTGGCACATCAACAATTATTTAGGAAAACAATAAGTATTTCCTCAGAATTTGACATAATCACTTTTGAAGTAATTCCAAAAATTTACTTTAATGAAGATTTAAAACCTCTGATATCAAATAAAGGTCGGGAAATAATTTTTTCTACTTTTAATCCAAATAATCTAATTTATTTAAATTTTGAAAACTTTAATAAAATTTCTCAAGAACAATTTTGCAAATACTTGCAGAATAATTTAAATGTTAAAAAGATTGTCGTTGGCAAAGATTTTAAGTTTGGCAATAACAGGTCAGGTGATATAACTTCACTAATTAATTTTTTTGGTGTTGAGAATGTTTACTTACTTGATGATTTTCTTATAGATAATGAGAAAGTCTCTTCTACAAAGATTCGTTATTATCTTTCAAATGGTGAAATTGAAAAAGCTAATGTTTATCTTGGAAGAGAATTTTCACTTATTGGTACTGTAATTGAAGGCAAGAAACTTGGAAGAAGCCTAGGTTTTCCAACAGCTAACTTGCTATTAGACCAAGATACATTTATTCCTAATTTCGGTGTTTACGCAGGAACAATAAATATAGATAATGAGATTTTTAATGCAATAGTAAATATTGGAATAAATCCTACTGTTGACGATCAATCAACCGTAAAAATTGAAGCTCACATTTTTGACTTTTCATCTGATATATACGATAAAAAGGTAGAACTTTCATTAAACAAATTTATTCGTAAAGAAATAAAATTTAATAATATTGATGAATTGAAGATTCAAATAGCTGAAGATATTAAAACAGCAAAGAAATACTTTTAATTTACACTTTAGATTCATTAACTACTATCATTATCTCGAATGAAGACCAAAGAAGAATTAATTAAAGAATACGGTAAATCAGATAATGATACCGGGTCAACAGAGGTTCAAGTAGCCTTACTTACAAAAAGAATTGACGATCTAACTGGTCATTTAAAAGAACATAAGAAAGACCATCACACACGAAGAGGACTTTTGATGCTAGTAGGTAAAAGAAAAAGGCTTCTTCAGTATCTTGAAAATCAAGATGTTGAGAGATATAGATCTTTAATTGATAAACTTGGACTAAGAAAGTAAATAAATATAAGATAGAGCGTTGTTAATTGAGAGCTTTTAAGGAAAGCTGGCAATTAATAACCTCATCTTGGAAAAGAGGATAAATGTCCGTAACAAATGTCACATGTAATATTGGTGATAAAGAAATAAAATTTGAAACAGGTAAATTAGCACTTCAGGCACCTGGTTCAGTTGTTGTAACATCTGGAGATACAAATGTGTTAGTAACAACTGTTGCTAATACGTCGGTTAGAGAAGGTATTGATTTCTTTCCTTTAACTGTCGACGTTGAAGAAAGAATGTATGCAGCAGGTAAAATACCTGGAGGATTTTTCAGAAGAGAAGGAAGGCAAACTGAGAAAGCTATACTGGCATGTAGATTAATAGATAGACCTCTGCGTCCTTCTTTTGCAGATGGTTTTAGATGTGAAACTCAAATTATTGCAACTGTATTGAGCGTTGATAATGAAAATGAATATGATGTGTTATCACTGAACGCTGCATCTCTCGGACTTCAGTTGGCAGGCATACCACTAGAATCTCCTGTTGGAGCTGTAAGAATGTCTTTAATTAATGACGAATGGATCGTTCAAGCTACTAATACTGAACAAGAAGAATCAATATTTGAAATGGTCATCGCTGGAAAGCTTAATGAAAAAAATGAGATTGACATAGTTATGGTTGAAGCGGGCGCAAAAGAAAACACCTTTGAAAAAATTGATTCAGGTAGTGTTGCTCCTTCTGAAGACATTGTTGCAGACGGGATAGATCTATCTAAAGAATATATCCAAGCCTTAATAAATGCTCAAAAAGAATTAGTTTCTATGAATGATGTACCTTCTGTAGATTGGCCAATTATTGAAGATTATTCGGACGAATTAAAGTCAAAAATTGAAGCAAGTTGCAAAGAGGAATTAAATGAAATTTCTTCCATTACTGAAAGATCTGAAAGAAGTACTCGACAAAATGAATTACAAGAAAAAGTTGTAGAAGAGTTTTTAGATGAAGAAGAAGATAACTCTAAAGCAATTAAGTTAGCCTTTAAATCAATATTTAAAGAATTGGTAAGAGACCGAGTAGTTAGTGGTGGTCCAAGACTTGATGGAAGATCACCAACAGACATTAGAGATATATCTTCCGAGATTAACTTACTACCAATGGTCCATGGATCATCCTTATTTCTAAGAGGAGAAACACAAGTATTGAATGTAACAACTTTAGGTATGTCAAGACTTGAACAAATGCTAGACACCATAGATACTGTTACTTCAAAGAGATATATGCATCACTATAATTTTCCACCATATTCAACTGGTGAAGCTTACATGATGAGGGGTCCAAAAAGAAGAGAAATTGGTCATGGAGCATTAGCTGAAAAAGCAATGCTACCTGTCATTCCTCCAAAAGCTGATTTTCCTTACACTATTAGAGTTGTTAGTGAAGCAATATCATCTAATGGATCAACATCCCAAGCCTCAGTCTGTGCATCTAGTCTTTCTTTGATGTCAGCAGGAGTCCCAATAAGAGAACATGTATCTGGGATAGCAATGGGTTTAATTTCTAAAAATAGTGAATTTGTAACACTTACTGATATCTTAGGTGCGGAAGATGCATTGGGAGATATGGACTTTAAAGTTGCAGGAACAAGGGGAGTGATTACTGCTCTTCAATTAGATATGAAAATTGAGGGCTTGCCGTCAGATATTTTAAGAAAAGCTTTGGAACAAGCAAAAGATGCAAGACATCATATCTTAGACATAATGGAAGATACCATTTCAGAACCAGCTGATTCATTATCAGGCAATGCACCAAGGTTAGAGTCAATAGAATTACCAAAAGATAAAATTGGTGAAGTTATTGGACCTAAAGGTAAAAATATTAGAAAGATTGAAGAAGAAACTGGAGCTAGCGTAGAAATTGATGATGATGGAATTCTTACTTTAGGATCTACTGAACAGGAATCTTTAGATACTGCTAGAGAAATGGTAATGGCAATTATTGATCCAGAAGAGCCAGAATTAAATCAAGAATATGAAGGTGAAGTTGTAAGTCTTGCTAAATATGGAGCTTTCATCAATATACTTCCTGGTAGAGATGGATTAATGCATATTTCTAAATTTCACTCTGAATTACGAGTAAACAACCCTGAAAAAATCTTAAATGTTGGGGATAAAATCATGGTCGTAGTTGATTCAATTGAGAATGGTAAAGTTGGCCTTACACCAGTAAATGATTTAGAAATTCCAGAAGATGCTATAGAAAAAAGACAATCTAGTAATAAAGATAGAAACTCAAGATCATCAAAACCAAAAGATAACAAAAATGGTAACAAAAACCGTAAAAGAGTATCTTTTGAGGATGAATTCGAAAAAGGTATCTAGTTACTTACGATTTCCGGTTAGTTTTGTAGGATTTGTCGATTCAGTAGTTACATAAGCATCTGGATTAATTTCGGAGACAATTTTAAGAACATTTCTTACTTTTTTACGTGGCGCAACACACCAAGCTATGCTGACTTCACCTTCCATACCTTCACCATTTATTAAAGTAACTCCAAAACCGTTATTCCTTAATTCAGTTGCGACTTTTTGGCTCTCGGCATCTTTAGGTGAAAAAATTCTAACAACAACATCACCTATTGCAATACTGGACTCAATATAAGAACCAACAATAGTGCCTGCTGCAAAACCAAGTGCGTAACCTATTGCTAAAAATGGATCATTTAAATCTCTAATTACTTGTGAAATAGCAATTATCCAAATACCAGATTCAACAAAACCTAATAGTGCGCCAAAAAGTGGTTTTCCTTTATTCACATAAAGAGTTCTTAAAGTTCCCAAAGATTGGTCAATTAATCGTAAGATGAATATGTAACCTGCGGCTAAAAGTAATTCCATTTTTAACTTTTGAGCTTTAAAGTCATCTCGTCATATACATTTTTCATTTTATGATGAGTGTCTTTTACAAGTTGTTCAATACTTTCTTTGTTGTACTTTGACATATCGATTGGTTCTAGTGTTTTTATCATTGCTTTACCACTTTTCATAAACTTGCTTCCTCTTGGCCAGATATCTCCAGTACCAGCAATTACAACGGGCAATATGCGAACATTATTTTGCTGAGCAATATGAAATGCACCATTTTTAAATTCTTTAAATTCATTTTTATCAACACGCGTTCCCTGAGGATAAACCATTAATGACCATCCATGTTTAAATAAATTTTTTGCTTGTTCGTTTATAGATTCGCGATCATTTGGGTTATCTCTATCGACTTTTATAAAATTGAAAGATTTTGCTGCTGTTCTAAAAACGGGTAGCTTATAGACTTCTTTTTTCGCCATGAATGCCCATTTAATTTTTAAAAGTTTAAAAAGGATTAAAGAATCAATATTTGATAAATGATTTGAGATAACAACAAAAGATTCATTATTTTTATATTCAACTGCTTTTGTAAATGTAGTTTTTGCACGTGCAGCCCACAACCATGGATTTACCCAAGATTGGGCTATATAATATTTCAATTTTCCGTATTTATTGAATAGACCAACAAACCAAATTGCATAAGTTACAGGGATTGTGTAAAGAGCCATAATAAACAAATTGAACCAGCTTAATACTTTATTCTTGAGCATGGCCTAATAATACAGTGATATGATATTCATAAGTAAAAATGATTGAAAAAAATAAATTAAGAAGTAACTTAAAAAATTTAGATTATAAGGATTTTGCTCTCTCAGAAATTAATATCAAATTTTTAAATACATTCATACATCAAAAAAAAGTTTGTACATACATCCCAAATAAAATGGAGATAAATATAAATAAATACTTAGTCAATTTTTTAGAACTTCAAACAACTTATTTAGTTGATGAGATCCTTGATATTTGTTTATTGAACGAACCGTTTGTAGAAAATAAATACAAAATCGCCGAACCTGCAATAAAGATACCCGTCACTGATACTCAAGTATTTCTAATTCCAGGTTTAGGATTTACAAAAGAAGGTATCCGATTAGGAAGAGGTAAAGGTCTCTATGACAAGCTATTGTCCAAGCATTCTAAAGCTTTAAAGATCGGGATATGTGCAAATAAAAACTTATTAGATGATATACCAATGGAAGAACATGATATATTGATGGATTATGTTTTGACAGAGAACGAAAATTTCAAAATACATTAAAATTAAATAATTATGGATGTAAGCATTAATGTTGGATACTTTGGTCCACATATATCAGATGACAAAGATTTATTTAAAAAACTTGATGACATAGGTGTCTCTTGTGTGTGGACTGCAGAGGCATATGGTTATGATGCTGTAACGCCACTTGCATATTTTTCAGCCTTGACTAACAATATGAATATTGGGTCTGGAATAATGCAAATACCTGCTCGTACTCCAGCTATGACTGCCATGACCGCTGTTACTCTTGATCAGATGTCAAAAGGAAGATTTAGGTTAGGACTCGGTGTTTCTGGGCCCCAGGTAGTTGAAGGTTGGCATGGCGTACCATATGGTAAGCCGCTTGCAAAAACAAGAGAATATGTAGAACTAGTAAGAAGCATTATCAAAAGAGAAGGAAAAGTTGAGCACAAGGGTAAGTATTACGAGCTACCTTTATCTGGAGAAAATACTACTGGTCTTGGAAAGCCATTAAAGCTTATTGATCAACCTTTAAGAGATGAGATACCAATTTATTTAGCAGCAGTAGGTCTTAAAAATGTTGAAATGACTGCAGAAATTGCCGATGGGTGGTTACCTTTTATGTACTCTCCTCTTAAAGGCGAAGAGATTTATAAAGACTCACTAACAAATGGATTTAAAAAATCGGGAGTATCAGACAAAAAAGATAAATTTGAAATTGTAACAACTGTAATTGGTCGCGTATGTGATGAAGAAGAGGTTGATGAATATTTATATCCAGCAAGAAATGTTTACACACTTTATGTTGGAGGCATGGGCGCAAAATCCAAAAATTTCTATTACAACCTTTTTTGTGAATACGGATATGAGGATATTGCCGATGAATTACAAAACCTCTATTTAAGTGGTAATAAAAAAGAATCAGAGAAAATGTTTCCAAAAGAATTACTAGAGGAACTTACATTAGTTGGCACAAAAAAAGATATTGAAAAAAAAGTAGAAATGTGGAAAGAAAGTAATGTAACTGAAATTTCTTTATCACTTCCTATTGATTTTGAAACTGTTAAATTTATAAAAGAATTACTTTGAAAATTCTTTTAACTTCTTTTTATGATTTAGGCAAACAGCCAAAAATTATTGCAGAGATTGCCGATAGATACAACAACACTGAAGTGCATTTTGATTTTGTTGATTTTTCAGTAGATAATCAAAATATAGATTTAAATACTTATGATGTGCTTGGAATTTATGCACCAATGCATACAGCAACAATCCTTTCAATTGAATATATTAAAGATAAAAAACTGCCCAATAAAGTATTTACATTTGGATTGTATGGATCTGTTCTTGAAGATTTCAATCCTTTAATAAAATATATCAAAGATATTGAAAGTGAGGAACTTACTTCTTTTTTAAAACTTAATGAAAACCAAGAATTTTCATTAAAAGACAATATACCTAATAGACAAATATTTCCCGATATCTCAAATTACGCACATTTAGTAGATGGATCAAATAATCTTATTGCTGGATCAGTAGAAACTACTTACGGTTGCAAGCATTCGTGTACTCATTGTCCTGTCCCAATCTCTTTTAATGGAAGTTTTAAAACGTATTCTTTAGAAAAAATAGTCAATGATGTCCAAAATCAGGTGAATCAAGGTGCAGAACATATATCATTTAATGATCCAGATTTTTTTAATGGCCCAATTCACGCATTGAAAATTCTTGAGGCATTAAACCACAAATTTCCACAAATAACCTATGATTCAACAATAAAAGTAGAACATATTATAAAATATCAAAAATATTTTAAAGAACTAGCGTCTTTGAATATGGCTTTTGTGATTTCTGCATTCGAAACAACTAATGACAAAGTTTTAACAATTCTTGAAAAAAACCATACAAGCAATGATTTAAATAATTCAATAGAGATTTCAAAGGAATTTGGTATTGATATACGACCAACATGGATGCCTTTTTCACCATGGACAGAATTAGAAGATTTATCAAATATCGTAGAATTAATCGAAGGTTATCAATTACGTGAGACTGTAGATCCCATTCAATTGACTATAAAATTGTTAATACCTAAACACTCCCTGATAATTAAAAGACCTGAAATAAAAAAATATTTAGGTGATTATGAAAAAGAATCATTAAGTTTTCAATGGCAATATGAAAATATTCATGCTGAAAAATTACAATTTACCCTTTTTGATTTTATTTTGAATAATTCAGAATTAGATGAGCATAAACAATATCTAGGGATGGTAAGTATTATTGAAGAATTTACACGTACAAAATTAATAACAAATACAAACTATGACTTTAAGAAAGTGCCTAAGTTATCAGAAACATGGTTTTGTTGCGCAGAACCCAGTAAAATTCAACTCGATAGAATTAAAACAAATAAGGCAATGATATGACAGAAATTTCAAGTGAGGAGATAAATGTTTCAACATGGAAAATTCCAAGTCCATTAGGTATTATCGGTAGTCATTCTGAGGGGCAATTCAATGGAATGACAGCTAGTTGGATAACACAAGTTAGCATGGAGCCAGCGCTTATCGGTGTTGGAATAGATAATAAAAGTGTTACTTTTAACCTAATGAACAGCAGTGATTATTTTTCATTAAATATGTTCTCTCCTGATTACACTAAAGTTTTTGTAAAATTTTCAAAACCAGCAGAATATACAGAAGGTTTTTTGAATAAGGAACCGATTACATTAACAGATAACTTTGTTCCAATTTTTGATAATGCGACAGTATGGTTTGAATTAAAAACTACTCAAAAAATAAATTTAGGAACTCATACCTTTTTTATTGGGGAAATTGTTGATTGTAAGACTCTTAATCCTGATGAGCGAGTTGCATATATGGGTGATACTCGAATGAAGTATGGCGGAGTCCCTAGAGGTGGACACTAGTTTACAATATATTAACAAACTCAATGTCTTATATTTAACATCAAACTTTATAATTGACTATCTTCGAAAGGATTAAATGAAATTAAAAAAAGGCGACAAGATTGAAGAGATAACATTACCTTCAATTGATGGTACAACTTTCAACTTTGAGGCAATAAAAGGAAAAAAAGCTATGGTATCTTTCTATCGTTATTCTTCTTGTCCATTTTGTCACTTACGAATAAATGAGATTATAAATAAAAAAAATGAATTTGGTGATAATTTTGTTCCGATAGCAATATTTGATTGTGATTTTGATGATTTAGTTAAGAATTCGAAAAAACATGACGGCAATATCACAATTTTATGTGACGATGACCGTGTTTATTTTGACAAATATGAGGTACAAAATAGTTTCTTTAGATTTTTATTTGGTATAACAATTAGAGTAGATCGTTTTTTTCGAGCCCTTTCCAAGGGGTACAATCCTGCATCAAATATGAGTGGTGCTTTTTTAGGATTACCAGCAGATATTTTAATAGATGAAAATGGTGTTGTAGAAAAAGCATTATACGGTGCTCATACTGCAAATCACATACCAATGAAAGAGGTAATTGAGTTCTCAAATAGTTAATATATAAATTATTGAGAAAACAAAATTTAGAATTTAAGTTCACAGATCTTGAGCAGGTTTATAACGTTAATGAGAAAAATAATACATCTCTATTAATTGATATTAAGTCTAGTAACGAAGATCCATATTCCTTATCACCTGCTTTTGAATCAGTGATTGAACGTTATTGTTGGGTACCAAAGAATAATAGTGATGTATTAAGTCTTGATTTATCAGTCCAAAAAGATACAAAAATCTATTTAAATAATAAACTTGCTGACTCAAGCAAAATTAAAATATCTGCGAAAGACGGTCCCCAAGAATATAATTTTATATTTCGCAAAGATGACCAGATTGCAAAATATTCTCTAGTTTGTTTACCCGTAAATTTTCCCCCCTTAAATATCAATATAACTAATTCATCCATGGTTGCAGATGGCAATATATTCACTAGTGTCTTCATCGTTCCTAAAATTGTTCATTGGCCTCTAATTATCAGAGATGTAATTAAATATTTTCCAGAATTAAAGAAATACTATATTAAATATCTTTATCAGAATATAAGAACAAGAATAAATATTCCAAAAATAGTAAAACATCAAACTGAAAAGAAACTCACTAAATCCAGAAAATATCTTCCTTACGTCATGATGCTAGATAAGTTCGGTGTTCCAATATGGTACAAGATGGCAGGTATAGGTTTTTCAGCATTTCGTCCATACAAAAATGGATATTATTACGGAGCAGTAAGCAACTATCCACAATTTGCTATAGGTTTAGGAAAAACTGTTCTATTAGATCAAGATTTCAATATAGAAAGTTTTAAACAAATTATGGAGAAAGATATTTATACAGAACTTCATGAATTTCAGTATTTAGATGATGATACAGTAATCCAAATAGGATCAAAGACTCATAAATTTCAAAATCAAAAAGTAGAAAGTGGGATAATCTCAATCGAAAATGAACAGAAGGGTACTAAATTTTTATGGGACTCTATTGATCATGTTTCCCCCGAGTTTTCAAAAGTTCCAACCAAAGAGTGGGGGATGAATACTAATGATTATTTTCACATGAACGCTGTAAGAATTCTTAAAGATGGCAACTACTTAGCTTCTGCTCGTCATACACAAACAATAATGAAAATTGATAAAACATCAGGAAAAATTTTGTGGCATATGGGAAAAGGAAAATTAAATAATTTTAAATTTGTTAATGACCCCTATGATGGTTTTTCTCATCAACATGCTCCAGAAGAACTTGAAAATGGAAATATACTGATTTGGGATAATGGTATTGATTCGATAAAAGATGGGTCAAGAGTCGCTGAATATAAAATTGATGATACTAGTTATACTGCGACACTTGTTTGGTCAAAAGAATTCAAAAATCTACAAGCCAATGTTGCTGGAAATTGTCACAAGATAGGTGAAAATAGTTATATAGCTGCATTTGGATCTCAGGGATATATTGAAGAATTTACTAAAGACGGGACAAAGGTTTTATCTATTGACCCAGGTGGATTGATCTACCAAGTTAGAAAATCTTAAGTTTTAATTTCTACTCTTATATACGGCGTAAAATCCAACCAAGATTGAACTTATTAAAAAGTAATTTAAAGCTACAATTGTTATCACATTTATACCTAACAATGAAGCTACAGCTGCTGCCACAGGAAAATTTTGTAATGTACCTTCAGCAAGTATTCCCATTCTGTCTTCCTCACTAATTTTTGATATCTTCGAAATTAAATTAATTCCAATAAAAATTGTTATTAAATTTAAAATTACGAAAATAGATGACGATCTGAAGATATCAAATATGATGTCTCTTAATTCTATAGGTACTCCAATTGCTATAACTAAGGTAACAACAGTGAAGACTTTTTTAATAGATGTTTGTGAATCTAATGCTTTTTGTGGAAAGTAGTGTTTTATAGCCATTCCAATAAACACAGGAATAAGGACAAGGTACAGTAGTTGAATTAATAACTCGGTAGAGTTAATTTGTACTTGAAGACCAATATCTTCATTGAAAATTGAGGCAATATTTAACCAAAGAGGTATTGTTCCAAATGCTATAAGTTGAGTAATTACTGTAAGAGATGTTGTGAGTGCAACATTACCTTTCATCAAAGAAGAATACATTGAAGAAATATGACCTCCAGGTGCACACATAATTACTATTATTCCAATTGAAATTGATTGATTATCTATAAATAAACTTGTCACTATTCCAATAATTGGCAAGAAAGTTATTTGTATTAAAAGACCTACAAGTGAGCTTTTTGTATTTACTAATAAATTTTTAAAACTATCTATGTCTAAATCTGTACCAACACCAATCATCAATAAAGGAATTAAATAGGGTATTAAATCTAAAAAAATGGAATTAATTTCCATGTCTTTAATTTTATTGGAAAAATAATAAAAAGTATTAAATGTAAATTTTATTACAAAATAACTTTATATGTTTCCTTTTATCGCAATGTCTTGAATTTGAAAGTAGAATTTACTTTAGGTACCAATGAAAAAAGTAGCATTTAAATTTTTAACATATGTATCGATATTTTTGGTTCTTCCAATTTTAAAATTATTTGGTAAGAAATATTATGAAACTAACGTAGTACCGAAGCTTTTAACTATTCTTTGTAATACAAAACCTAATCACTATCAGAGGAAAAAGGTTGTACCTTTAGCAACTGGAGATGTTGTTGAAATAGGTGTAGGTCCAGGATTAAATTTGCAATACTATAACTTTGAAAAAGTCAACAAAGTTATTGGAATTGATCCTTCAGATGAACTTAACAAAATTGCTAAAAAAAATGCTGATAAGGTTAATTTAGATATTGAATTTAATTTATCCTCAGCTGAAAGTATTGATTTACCAACATCATCTGTTGATTCAGTAGTTTGTACTTTTTCATTGTGTTCAATTCCTGACCCAAATAAAGCTTTAAATGAAATTTATAGAATTTTAAAGCCAGGAGGTAAATACTTTTTTTGTGAACATGGAATTTCTCCAGACATTACCACTAGAGTTTTTCAAAATGTTACAAACATATTTTATCCAAAATTATCAGGAGGTTGTCATGCAAATAGAGATATACCAAAGTTAATTACTGATGCCGGATTAAATATTGTTGAAAAAGACACAATGTACTTACCTGGATCTGTAAAGTTTCTTGGATACAATTACTGGGGTTTAGCTGTTCGCTAGATATCTTTGATAGAAAGAATTGCCTCAACACAAGCATCTGGTTGATCTTCTTGTAAAAAATGTCCCGCATCCTTAATAGTTACATGTGGCATCCCTTCACAACCTGGTACTAGTTTGTAAAAGGAATTTTCAACACCTGCAAATATTGGATCTTTATCACTAAATGCGCATAAAAATGGTTTATTCCATTCTCTTAAAATTTTCCATGCTTCTTTATTGGGCTCCGCACTTGGAGTTCTCAGCGTTCCAGGTACTAAGTTTGGAAATTGTCTAACTCCCTGTTTGTGATCATCACTTGGGAATGGAGCATTATAAGCAGCAAGTGCATTTTCATCTATGCCTTTAGTTGTACCATTTCTGACTTGTCCTGCGACATGAAGATCAGGTTTTATCTGTAAAAACTCACGAAACACAGCAAACCCTTCACTTAATGGAGCTTTTCCTGTGGGCAGTCCTGTATTAGCAGTAATTATTTTTTCAAATCTATCATTATATTTTGCTGCCAGCCTTAAGCCGATCAAGCCTCCCCAATCCTGACAAAAAAGTGTAATATTTTTTAAATCAAGACTCTCAATAAATTCGGACATCCAATCAACAAATCCTTCATAGGTGTAGTTGTACCTGACTGAAAATTTATCTGATTTTCCAAATCCAGGTAGATCGGGAACAATTACCCTATATCCACTATCTTTTAAGGGATTAATCATATTTCTATAAAGATATCCCCATGTTGGATTTCCATGCATAAGCAACACAACATCATTGCTTTCACTGTTTTCATCAACATAGTGAATATTGATATTGCCAAATTCTGAAGATACAGTAACAAAATTTTCTTCGAAATCCCATCCAGCAATATTTTCAAATAAACTTAAGTCAGTTTTTAAAATTGTCATTGAATTCATAATAGTTTTAAACATATAACTTTTCATCTCAATCTTTTTTAAAACTATCAACCAGTCTCAGTTTTAATTAATATATGTGTAATGACTAAGTTACTCAAAAAGTTCACTCCATATCTGATTGGAATTATCTTAGGAATTTTAAGTTTTATTCCTTTTACAAGACAAACTACGATTGCATCCTTTTTAACTGGATTTGGAAGTAATACCGTTAGTCAATGGAATTACTTTTTAGATTATGGATCAGAATCACAGAATATGTGGCAAAGATCATACGTTTCACTTCTTGGATTATTACCCAGCGCAAGTCCAGAAGTCATATATTTGTCAGCATCAGTCGATGATAACGGTGATGGATTGCTGGGTAATTGTGAATATACATTAAACGGTATAGTCCCAAATGCAAGATATTGGAGTTATGCGATTTATGGAAATGATAATTATTACTTACAAGATCCCAATAATTTAAAAAGTGATCCAACTTATGAAGACCTATTCGCTCAAGTTACCAATGGATATGAAATCATAAGAAATATTGGCGAAACCTACGAAATCAAAATAGGAAATAATTTAGTAAATCAAGATGGAACTTTAAGTCATTTTGGAAATGATTTCAATTTGATATTAAGGATATATGGACCAGATTTACAATATTATGACGATCCAAGCTCAATACCTGTTGCCAAAATATTGAAAGAGAGTTGTAAATGAATAATTCTCTTTTGAAAATATCAATAATTGCCATAGCAACTCATCTTCTTTTAATTTTTTTTGGTCCGTATATAGTTATGAATCAATTAGATAGAAATATTGCAGACGCTATAGCTAATCCGTTTGAAGGTTGTGAAGATACTTATGATGGAATTGTCGGCAATTTAGATCAAGTTTGTATCTCTAGGAGATCAGCTGCGAGAATGCCAAATTATGATTTTATTTACACCATGTGCAGATATGATTTATCAAATGGAGACTTATATGTTTCAATGCCAGTTCCTGAAGACGAAAGATATTGGGTAGTTCACGTACATAACAATAATACAAATGTTGCTTTCAAAATAAATAATTTAGAAATAGAGTCAGATAGATATGAGTTGTTAGTAACAAATAAAGAAAATATAAATAGTTCTTTAAAGACAATCAGAACAACTAATAAAGGTACTGTTTTTTGGAGATTGCTTGTCAACACAGCTGAAGAAATAGATATATTAGACAACCAAAGAAGGACAACTGTCTGTGAATACAGATAACCAATATAATCCTATAGAGCTTTCAAAGGAATATCTAAAAAAATCCACTTTAGATAACCAAGTAAGCATCGAGCAAGGATTTAATGTTGAATTGTACGAAGTATCAAATAATCTTGCATTTATTAAAAACTTTGGAAATATAGCTGTTTTCAAAAATGATACAACAGGATTATTAATAGATACTGGAATGGGTGTGTCATCTTTACAAGTTGTTGAAAAGTTAAAAGAATGGGGTATATCCAATATTGAGTATGTAATTTATACACACGGTCATGTTGATCATGTTACAGGTACTGAATATATTTCAAATGCATTTGAGGGCACAACGAAAGTAATCGCACATGAAAATGTAACTAAAAGGTTTGATAGATATAAAAAAACAATAGGGTATAACGGAATTATTAATCAAAGACAGTTTGGACTTCCATCTCCAGTATTTCCCAATGACTTTACCTACCCAGATATAACTTACAGCGACGAGTATGAGCTTGAATTTAACGAATCAATCCTTACATTAACTCACGGTAAGGGAGAAACTGACGATGCAACCTATATTTATTCCAACAAAGATGATGCTTTATTTACTGGTGATTTCTTTATATGGTCACTACCAAATGCTGGTAATCCTTCTAAAGCACAACGTTATGTTGGGTTTTGGGGTGAGGTATTAAAAAAAATGTCTAAATATAATCCAGAATATTTATTCCCTGGGCATGGTCCTTTAATCAAGGAAAAAAAACAATAAAAGAAATGCTCTTAGATACAAGTAATTGTTTATTGTGGATTGAAGAAAATGTTCTTAACTTAATGAACAAAGGTTATTCATTACGTGAGATACATTCAGAATTGGTTTTACCAGAAGAATATTATAAACCTTATCT
>PYIJ01024455.1_pt1 | contig 33656 bp, 34 predicted proteins | sample 3578051 | NCBI WGS metagenome assembly PYIJ01 (sample SAMN08408021, study PRJNA431606) | Marine metagenome isolate SA_KN192-05_S13_5m, whole genome shotgun... | biome: marine; feature: oceanic pelagic zone; material: water; isolation source: surface water sample, 0.2-0.8 um fraction ... | reverse complement strand
GCTTCAAAAAGATTGAATGTACTATTTGAAGAGACCGAAAATCTTTATCAAAAAAGTAAATTGTCTTCCTCTTTATTTGAACTGAGAAATATGATTTCTACCGCTTATTTAATCATTGAACAATCTATGAAGAGAGTTGAAAATAAAGGAGGATTTTACAACAGTGACTTGGTTTGATAAATAAAATTTGAATATACTATATTCAACTATACTCCTCCGTTTTTATTGGATTAGAACAAAAATTATGTTGATTTTATTTTTCAAAAAATCATTAAAGTTATGGTGCATAGATATTACGACCTTTCACCTTTAAATTATTTAAAAAAAATTGTTTTTTTTGAGGATTTTATCTTAGCATTGATCCTAATTAATTAGACCACTATGAGCAGTGAATTTCTGATATTAGTTGATGAAAATGACCAACAATGGGGTAAGATGGAAAAATTAAAGGTTCACCAACTAGGATTATTACATCGGGCTTTTTCAATATTTATATTCAATAGTGATGGCGAAGTCCTTCTGCAGCAGCGAGCTGCTGATAAATATCACTCAGCAAATTTATGGTCCAATACCTGTTGCAGTCATCCCCATTTTGGAGAAACATTAGCTCAAGCCACGAAAAAGAGGCTTCAAGAAGAAATGGGGATGGACTGTCCCATTTCTTTTGCATTTAAATTTATTTACAAAGTTGATTTTTCAAATGGCCTAAGTGAGTATGAATGTGATCATGTCTATTTTGGATATTCCGACGATCTTCCCAAAACGAATCCCTTGGAGGTGCAAGGATATAAATACGTCGGAATAAATGAACTTCGAGCAGATCTTTCAAAAAATACTGAGAATTATACAGAATGGCTTAAAATTTGTTTTGATCAATTGACTAGACACCTTGGGAAACGTCAAAAAAGTGCCTAAAGTTGCTCTAAAAAATTTATCGTTAGATTTATAAATTTGGTGGGCTTTATTCCACCTCATTAGTGCTTAAAATTTATGCCTGAATACGGAATTCCTATAATTTTCTTTTTGATCGCTTTTTTTTACGCATCGGTGGGTTTTGGTGGCGGTTCGAGTTATTTAGCATTGTTGAGCATATTTTTAACTGAATTTCAGGAAATAAGAACCTTAGCGCTACTTTTAAATTTGATCGTCGTAAGCATAGGAACCTTTATGTTCATTTGGAATGATGTCTTTAAATGGAGGTATTTTTGGCCTTTTTTGCTTACCAGTATGCCCCTCTCTTTTTTAGGTGCTCAGCTACAGTTATCTGAAAAAAAATTTTTCCTTGTCCTTGGTTGTGCTCTTTTAGGAGCGTCCTTTTTTATAGTCGCCCAATTACTTCAACAAACCAAAACCCAGAGACCTTTAAGGGTTTATAAAAAAATAATTATTGGAAGTGGTATTGGCCTACTCTCCGGCATTTCAGGTATTGGTGGAGGTATTTTTCTTTCCCCAACACTTAATTTAGTAGGATGGAAAGATGCACGCATCGTTGCCGCACTCGCATCAATTTTTATTTTTTGTAACTCCCTTGCCGGCTTGGGCGGACTCATCGCCTCGAATAACTTTAACTTAAATATGTCTTTAACCCTCCCATTGACCTTAGCAGTCGCAACAGGAGGTACTTTAGGATCTTTTATAACTAATAAGAAAATAAATACTCGAATGATCAAATTATTTACAGCACTTTTGGTCGCTTACGTCGGCCTCAGATTAGTATTATTGCACGGTTGGGAAATATATATCTAAATGGTTAAATATAGGCCGAAGGTTCTTTTTGAAAAGAGACATGACACCCATCGCAGCAAAAATAGACTTGCTCGCCTTCATGTACCACCACATGCTTTGCTGAACTTTTTGATACGGGTATTTTACACACGGGGTTGATATATAAATCACTGGATAAATTTGGATCTGAAGGCATTGATGAGGTCACAGAATCTGTTTTTACCCTACTCAGTTGAATTATTTCAGCCAAAATAGAAATTGCCACCTCGGTCGGTGTTTTGGCATTGATGTCAAGACCTGCTGGTGTTTTAACTTTAGCCAATTGTAGGTGTGAAACCCCTTTTCTTTTTAAGGCCATCAATACGGCATTGGCTTTCCTACTGCTCGCTACAAAACCTAAATACTTTGGATCTGTCTTAATTGCCCTGGCTAAACTTTCTTCGTCCCCTTCACCTTGCGTACAAACGACTACGTATTGATTAAGATGTAAGTTTGGATCAAATCCTTTCAGCATTTCTGTTTTACTAGCCTTATCAAACATCTCCTCTTCTATGAGATCAGATATTACAGTGACCCTAAATCCCGATAGGACTCCCAACTCACACAAAGCTTTAGCTATGTGTGATCGTCCAAAAATTTTTAATTCAAGTATTGGCATAATTGGTTCAATATAAACTTCTAACGACCCGCCACTCATGCAGGTCATTTTATAATTTTTAACTCCTGATTGCTCGGGTGCATCTAAAGCTGTTTGTATACGCACTAGCCTTGGAGTTCCTTCTTCAAGAGCAGCCAAAGCCTCTTTGACAACAATACCTCGGGTACATCCTCCACCTATCCAACCCTTTATCTCTCCACTCTGAGTAATCAATGCTTTGTCTCCTGGTTTTCCAGAGGTCGGTGCTTCTCTGCGCACAATTGAGGCCATCACAACAGCCTCTTGCTTTTTTTGATAGAATTCTAGGTTTTTAATTAATGATAAATAATTATGCATGGGATAAGATCTTTTCCAATTCCATCAAACTATCTAAATTATGTGCCGAGAGAAAGTCATCCACAGCGGGAAGTGCTGCTTTCATTCCCTTAGCCAAAGGTTCATAACCTTTCATCCCCTTTAGAGGATTCAACCAAACTAGCTTTCTCGTTCTTAATTTAATTTTCTTTACTTCATTAAACATTACTTTCGGATCTCCATCATCTAATCCATCACTCAAGATAATGGTAACGCTACGACCATTTAATACTCGTTTGGAAAATTGATGATTAAATGAAACCAAACACTCTCCTATTTTAGTCCCTCCTGACCAATTGGTCGCTCGCTCACTCATTTGCATCATTGATTCCGTCAATTCATCTTCTTTCAATAAATCAGTAATTCGAATCAAGTGGGTACTAAAGATGAAAGCCTCAATGTTCTTGAGGTGAGATTTCAATGACCAAATAAATTTTAACAAAAAAAATGAGTACTTGTCCATTGAACCACTCACATCTAATAAGACAACCAATTTTGTTTTTTGAATTTTTCTTTTCCGGTAACTCAAATTAATAATTTCATCTCTTGAGCTGATATTTTTCCTTATTGACTTTCGAATGTCTATTCTCCCTCTTTTTGTGTGGATCAATCTATGCTTTAAACGGGTATTCAATTGTTTCAAAAGTTTTTCAATCAGATCCTCAAATTGAGATAAATCTACCGATTTGATTTTTGAAAAATCCGTTTGTTTAAGCTGATCGATATGACTTACCCCTGAGACGCTTTTAGCTTCTTGATTAGGTACCTCTTCTTTCTTATTTTTGTCTTTCACTCCCATCATAACCAAAGAGGCCTTCGTATTCTTTGCAATATTGGACTTCCCCTGTTGCTGAATTTTATGTGAATACTTGTGATTTCGCTTTTTCCAATATACCTGAAAGCATTGATCGAAAATAACTTCATCCTCGAAATCCTTGCAGAACAATGATTTCAAGCCATAATAAAATGATTGAGGATCCCGTATGAACCCTAGTTGTGCTGTTTTTACTCCTTCTTTTGTATGACTTAAACCGACAGCAAGACCATTTTGTCGACACATTTCACTGAAGCCTACCATAGATGATTTCATCGAGTAATGATTTGTGAAATGGCTTAATTCCATAGCTAAACTGAAATATCTTCTAAAATATTAGTAATTGAATGCCTAATCTCATCGATATCTTTTTGAGACTTCAATACACATCCTAACGTGGGATTAATCGATTCTGGTTTTAAACTCGTTGTATTTAATGTGATCAGTGCCCGAGCCCAATCGATAGTTTCAGCAATACCGGGAGTTTTCTGCAAATTTTGGCCTCGAAGGTATTCTATAAACTTAACCAATTGTTGAAGCATCTCAACTTCTCCACCAACACGTTTCTCCAAAATTGCCAATTCTTTGTCAAATGTTGGGAAATCAACCCAATGATACAAACATCTTCTTTTTAAGGCGTCGCTTAAATCCCGGGTACGATTAGAGGTAAGTATAACCACCGGTTTATGTTTAGCTTTGATCGTTCCTAATTCAGGAATAGAAATTTGAAAATCTGATAAAAGCTCTAGTAAAAAAGCCTCAAACTCTTCATCTGCTCGATCAATTTCATCAAGAAGCAATACTGCAGGTTTATCTGAAGTAATCGCCTTAAGTAAGGGACGCTTCAATAAAAATTCATCACTAAAAATGACTTTTTCTTGCTCTGTTGCTGAAATCTTTTCTTTTTCATTCAGTTTAATGTGCAATAGTTGCTTTTGATAATTCCACTCATAAACTGAGGTACTTACATCCAATCCCTCATAACATTGCAATCGAATCAATTCATGTTCCTTATAATTGGCAACAATATTTGCTACCTCTGTTTTTCCGACACCGGGAGGACCTTCTAAAAGTAAAGGTTTTTTCAGCATCAACATTAAAAAAATAACTGTTGCCAGCTCTTCCTCCACAACATAGTCGAGTTGATCAAATCGATTAATCAACTCTTTTACCTCTGGTATCATATGTTTAGGTCATTTTTTAAAAAGTCCTTTGACCACAGATCCCATTACCGAACCTGCCTTTAAGGAATTATCTACTTCTGCACCAGATAATAGTTTTTTGAAATTGTCAACAAATTGATCCATCAATTGAGCCGATACATCATTGATAAGTCTGGACCCAAACTGAGCCAATGTACCTTGTATATTTACCACCATTTTAAAATCTATCTCAGTTCCTCCGTCAATGGTCACCGCACTTCCATTCATAGTCATTTCAGCATTCCCTTTTCCTTTGGAATCCAATCCTTTACCTCGAAGTAACATTTTATGTGCGTCATTATCCATTTCTGCAATGGTAATTTCTCCATCATATTTTGTTTTAATGGGACCAAATTTCAAAGTGACCTCTCCTTTATAGTTCTTGTCATCTATTTGATCTGTAATAGTAGCTCCAGGCACGCAACCAGAAATCTCCTTTGGATTACTGAGGCTTTTCCATACTTGCTCTATAGGTGCCTCTAAACTAAATTTTTTTGTAATTGTTGCTTCCATAAACGATTTGAATTAAATAATGAACCGGTTCCCAAATGAGAGCCGGTTCATAAAAATAGACTATTTATTTAAATTATGATTCTTGGATATTCTTATCTAAAACGCCCTTCTCTTTTAATGCTTTGAAAATTTTGTAAGGCGTAATCGGAATATCCAAATGGGTAATGCCATATGGCTTCAATGCATCTATGATGGCATTAGCAATAGCTGGAGGAGCACCAACGGTAGGAGACTCTCCAATACCTTTCGCTCCAATTGGATGATGAGGTGATGGAGTAACTGTATGTCCAGTCTCCCAGCTTGGTGACTCCACCGCAGTAGGTACTAAATAATCCATCAATGTCCCATTCAAAATATTTCCATCGTCATCATAAATCAATTCCTCATACATCGCCGGTGCAATTCCCTGTGTCAATCCGCCGTGAACTTGACCTTGAGCGATCATTGGATTGATAATATGTCCCGCATCATCTATAGCGACAAATTTACGCACCTTTATTTCAAAGGTATCAGAATCGATATCTACAACACAAATATAAGCCCCAGATGGAAAAGTAAGATTGGGAGGATCATAATAGTGAGTTGCCTCAAATCCTGCTTCCATTCCTTGCGGATGGTTCGTGTAGGAAGCAAAAACTATTTCTTGAATAGTTTTTGCTTTTTCTGGTGCTCCCTTTACGGAAAACTTACCAGGCTCCCATTCCAAATCATCCTCAGATACTTCAAGCAAATGGGCAGCTATTTTTTTCGCCTTATCCCTAAGCTTTCGGGCAGCCACAGCCGCAGCAGCTCCTGCAGTAGGTGTACTTCTGCTAGCATAAGTACCCAGTCCATATGGTGCTGTGTCCGTATCTCCTTCCTCTATCTGTATATCCTTTGCAGGGATTCCTAATTCCTCTGCTATGATTTGTGCATAGGTGGTTTCATGTCCTTGACCTTGAGACTTCGTTCCAAACCTCGCAATCGCCTTACCAGTTGGATGAACCCTGATCTCAGCACTATCAAACATTTTTATACCTAAAATATCAAAATCTTTGGAAGGCCCGGCACCAACTACCTCAGTAAATGTGGATAATCCTATACCCATCAGCTCACCTTTCTTTTTCTTTTCCGCTTGCTCTATTCTTAGATTGTCATAATCTACTGCTTTCATTGCCAATTTAAGGCCTGCCTCATAATCTCCACTATCGTACTCCCAACCAGTGGGTGAATGATAAGGGAATTGATCTTTTTTAATAAAATTCTGAAATCTCAAAGCCGCTGGATCTTTACCTATCTCAAGGGCATACCTGTCCGTCATCCGCTCTATAGCATGCACAGCTTCGGTTACCCTAAAAGAACATCTATAAGCTACACCACCAGGTGGTTTGTTCGTATATACGGCATCTGCTTCCATAAAAGCATTGGGATAATCATAAGAACCTGTAGCAATAGAGAACATTCCTGTTGGAAACTTCGATGGATTGGCAGAGGCATCAGTATATCCGTGATCTGCCAGTACTTTCATTCTGGTAGCCAATATTTTTCCATCCTTTGTCCCCGCAAGTTCAGCAGTTATATGGTAGTCCCTGGCAAAAGAGTCTGCCTGTAGGTTTTCACTTCTATCTTCGATCCATTTTACCGGTTTTCCGATTAAAAATGAAGCTGCGATAGCAATGACATATCCAGGATAAACAGGAACCTTACCTCCAAATCCGCCTCCAATATCTGGAGATATAACTCTTACTTTTTCTTCTGTTAAGCCTACATGACCAGCAACTAATGCAATGACCGTTCTGATGGCGTGCGGAGCTTGCGTGGTCATGTACATGGTAAGATGATTCTCAACTTTGTCATAACTAGCCACACATCCACAGGTCTCGATTGAAGCGACATGTATTCTTGGAATATGCATTTGCTCTTTAACTGTAACCTCTGCATCCTGAAATATACGTTCAGTCTCTTCTTTTTGTCCTACCTCCCAATGCCAAATATGGTTATCTTTCTTATCCTCTTTATCTGGGCGCAATATGGGAGCATCCGAATCCAATGCCTTAAAGGGATCTACTACGGGCTTCATCACCTCATATTCCACCTTAACAGCCTCGCGAGCATCACGAGCTATATATTTTTCTGTTGCAATTATTGCAGCAACCTCTTGTGCTTGGTACATGACCGTATCCACGGGTAAAACCATTTGCGTATCCGACATCAAGGTAGGCATCCAATGTAAATTATATTGCTCAAGATCTTTTCCAGTAATTACAGCCAATACTCCCGGAATCTTCAAGGCTTCTGAACTGTCAATATTTTTAATTTTAGCATAGGCATAAGGACTTCGAACAATATCCATATATAAAGTCCCCGGTAACTTCACATCATCTGTGTAGTTACCTTTCCCATGAATGAACCGATCGTCTTCTTTACGCTTCATGGAGTGTCCCATGCCGCCAATTTCTTTCGATGTTTTACACTGTATCATTTTTATTTTTTTTAGTATTTTTATTTATTCAACAAATTCAGGCTCAGTCGATGGCAATTCATCACCTCTCAACTTAGCTCCTGCATATTTTATCGACTTCACTATATTGTTGTAACCTGTGCATCTGCACAAATTACCTGAAATACCCCATCGAATTTCTTCTTCTGTTGGGTCTGGATTTTTTTCAAGTAGCTCAATGGCACGAAGCATCATGCCTGGCGTACAAAATCCACAATGTAATCCATGATTTTCTTTAAATCCTTCCTGTATGGGATGTACCCCCTCCGTAGTAGCAATACCTTCAACAGTTGTAATTTCTTTGCCAGCAGCTTGAACCGCCAAAAGAGTACAAGATTTTGCTGATTTACCGTCAATTAAAATCGTACATGCACCACAACTTGAGGTATCACATCCGATGTGAGTCCCCGTCATTCCAATGTTCTCCCTTATGAAATGGACTAATAGGGTTCTGGGCTCTACTTGCTCTGTAAATTCCTCCCCATTTATCTTTAGTGTTATTTCTTTTTTCATAGTTATATCAATTATTAAAAGCTCGCTGCTTTGCCTTGTTAATCATTTTTTTAGTTATCGCTTTAATTATGTGTCGCTTGTAATCTATGTCTCCTCTAAGATCACTCGAAGGGTTACAATCCTCAGATGCATATTGGGCTGCTGATTCAATATCTTCTTCGTTAAGAGGAGTACCTACCAGTGCCGCCTCTGATCTGACGGCTCTCAAAGGGGTTGGATTTACGTTGGTTAATCCAATACCCGCCTTGGTACAAATTCCTTGTTCATCAATTTCTAAATGAACGGCAACACCACCAGTGGCATAGTCACCGACCTTTCGTTCTACTTTATGATAAGCATTTCCTGACCGTCCCACAGGAATAGGAATTGAAATTTCAGTGAGAATTTCACCTTCTTGAACAGCCGTGGCATAGAATCCATAGAAGAAATCATCAATACCAACAGTTCTTCTTCCACTTAATCCAGCAATTTCTACACTAGCATTAAGAGCAAGCATCACGGCTGGTTGATCATTTGCAGCATCTCCATGTGCTAAATTACCACCCAAAGTACCAAAATTTCTCACTTGAGGATCGGCAATGAGTTTAGCCACATCTGCAAAAATGGGGAAGTGCTTCGCTACATCAATAGACTCTTCCGTTTCTACTTCACGGGTCATTGCTCCTATCTTCAGCAAACCACCTTCAATTTTAAGATATGACAATTCAGGGACATTATTAAGATCTACTAAATGTTCAGGTTCTGCGAACCTTAGCTTCATCATGGGTATCAGTGAGTGGCCACCAGCAAGTATTTTGGCGTCATCTCCCAAATCCTGAAGAAGTTTGAGTGCTTCATCCAAAGAGGACGGAGCAGTGTAATCAAACGATGATGGAATCATTTCTTATGAGGGGTTAAATGAATAAATAATACGCTCTTTTTCTGAAATTATCATAAAAAAAAAAAGATATAAAAATGTCTTTTTTAGGAATTTTTCAATCAAAAGAAAAGAAAAGTTAACTCGATTTACTTTTTAAAACAAAAAAATAAGAAGTTAATTTTATTCAAACGATATCAATTACATTCACCTTCGTCAAGTGAGAAGAGATAAGTCGCCAGTAAGGATTTTTATCTAGGGTATAAAATAAGTTCCCATTGGTAGTTCCAAATATCATGAAATTGTCTTTACGCTTAAAACTTTTTCTAAGTACAATGTCAAAGGTATTAGTAGTTGGCAAACCTCTGCTAACACTTTCCCATGAATGTCCAAAATCCGAGGTCTCGAAAACCTCCAATTTTAAGTGAGGCGATATTCGACGCTGGTCACTTTCAACTGGAATGACCCAACTTCTACCTGCATTTTTTTCATCTAAAACTATCGAAAACCCATAACTTGATTTTCCTTTTTTTAAAAAAACTTCCTTCCATAATTTTCCTCCATTTTTGGTAAAATAAATCCCACAATGATTTTGCTGCCAAAGTACATTAGGCGAATCAGGATGTATCAATAACTGATGAGGATCTTGACCCACCTCCACATGAGGGTTGGGCAAGTAAGTTGCTAATAATCCTTCATTCTTTGGTGCCCAAGAAGCTCCATTATCCAACGATTCAAAAATACCTGCACAACTGATAGCAACATATATGTGATTAGAATTATGAGGATTTACCTCTATAGAATGAATAAACGGATAATCGCTACCAGCTCCAAACCATTGGCCTTCTTTTTGCCTACTAGAATGGTACCAAAGTGGTTCGTTTAGCTCAAATGATGCTCCGCCGTCAGCACTTGAAAATAAGCCACCCGGCTCTGTTCCAAGCCAAAGTTTTACTGGATCAGTACCTGCATGTTGCATACTCCAAATGCTCTTGAGCTTTGCAGGAGTTCCATTAATCATTCTAAATCCCTGATATGAAGGCAGTCTTGCCTCTACCCAAGAAACTCCTTGATCATCCGAGTAATGGAGTTTTTGCCCCCAATGACGATGTGCAACTCCTACCCACCATCTATCGGTATGCGCATCAACAAAAATCATACTTATTGAAAATCCTAAAAAATGAAATGCCAATTCTTTCGGTTCACTGTCTGGCAGAATTTCATATACTATTAAGCCTTTGGAAGTTCCTATTAATACTTCCATTAGCCTCCTGATAAGGCCTGAAAAATCAACACTTCATCTCCCTCGGTTAAGGTATCCGATAAGGTATCACGATCTGTCATCATTTCATCTCGCACGAAAATATTTACATGCTTCCTTAAACTTCCATCCTCTTCTAATAAATAATTTTGCATGCCCGGATAAATAGCATCAATTGAAGCGATGATTTCTTTGATAGAAGTCCCCTGAAATTCCTGTGCTCTTAAATCAGGAAAAAATTGCTTCAATGCAGATGTGAATTTTACTTTTATCAACTTAAAATGTTAGGATTAAGCGTTTTCCTTAGCTTTTTAAAAACTGAGATAAAACTGCCATTTAACCAAATCCCCATTAATAATAGACCTGCACCTAAATTATAAAAATCAGATGATAAGATAAGCTGATGGATCAGTAATAAAAAGGTAAATCCAATCATAGCAACGATGAGAGCCAATATAGTACGCTGACCTCTCCAATTTAAGAAGAGCATTAAATTGATAAATAAAGCCAAAATAAGAGGAACATAAGAAACCCAATTATTGGACATTAAATACATGTCAGGGCCGCCACAAATCGTTATAGCACTAGAGTAGGCCATAACACAAAACGGACATTTTGGCAAAATAATCAATAAAAAAGTACTCAGCACCGAAGCGCTCCCTGCCTTATTGAAATTCTTTGAGGGGTGACAGTTGCAATTACTTAACATATGCTAATTTTAAAGTTTAATAAAAAAAAGCTTAAAACCTAATTGAAAATGGATTAATTATGACAGACTTAAATGAAATCATAAGTGATTGGAGCCAAGATGATGCCATCTTGGTCCTAGCCCGTGTTGTGAAAACTTGGGGCTCCTCTCCCCGACCAATCGGTTCTATGATGATCATTAATGAAGAAGGAAAAATATCAGGTTCCGTAAGCGGTGGTTGTGTTGAGGGTGCAGTAATTAAAAAATCGCGAGCTCTCTTTACTCAAAATGTTGGGGAAAAGCTCTCTTTTGGAGTTAGTGATGAAGAAGCCTGGTCGGTTGGATTATCATGTGGGGGTAAAATTGAAGTTTATTTGCAGACTGTTGACTTTTCGTCGAATAAAGTTTGGAACTCTCTCTTAAAAAACAAACAATCAAATCAGTCATGTGTTTTGATCTCTAAATTAAGTAAAAATGAAAATTGGTTAATCGACGAGAATGGTGGGGTAATAGGTACATTACTTTCCCCCACGATCATAAAAGAGGCGCGCACCGTTTTTAGTGAAAGGGTTCATAAAACTTTAAACTTCAAGGAACAAGACTATTTTATTCAAGTATTTCCTCGTAAACCTACTCTACTTATAATTGGAGTGGCACATATTGCTGTAGATTTAGTAACTATAGCACATTTGCATGAGTTCGAAACCATATTAATAGATCCGAGAGGTTATTTTACAACAAATACACAATTCAATACTGAACCCACTCAAATTTACACGGCTTACCCCTCCGAGGTGCTACACAAGGTAAAATTAGATCCTTATACCTTCTGTGCGATTCTTTCCCATGATCCCAAAATAGATGACAATGCTTTAGAAATATTACTGCCCTCTAAAGTTGCCTACATTGGTGCTTTGGGTAGCAAAAAAACTCATCAAAAAAGAATAGAGCGACTAACTCGCAAGGGAATTTCTCAAAATTTGATTTCAAAAATTCAAGCACCGATAGGTATACCTATCGGTGCTAAATCAGCTAAGGAAATTGCCTTGTCCATCATGAGTGAAATTATTAAATTTCAAAATCAATTTAAGTGATTAAATCAAAAATAGATCAGCATCAACTTGCTCTTTCCAAGCCAATAGACCTCCTTTAAGATGTTTCAGGTTTGAATATTTAGCTCCGAGAGCTAATACGCGCTCTATAGCTTTTGCACTTCTTTTTCCAGATTTACATAAGAAAACAACCGGCCTATTTTGATCAATCAGATTCACAAATTCCGCTAATTTTCCCAAAGAAATCTGTTTCCCCCCAATATTACCTCCATCAAACTCATAGGCTTCTCTGACATCAATTAATTGAAAATCGTGACCCTCGCGAAGCCATCGATCGAGCTCTACAGGCGTGAGATCAGTCAAATCATTCGAATCACCAGTAATTCCACAAAATGAATCGTAATCAATCAAGGTCTTGATTGATGGTTTTTTACCATTTAAGGGGTTTTTTGGATCTCTTTTGATATTGAGAGTACGATTAGAGAAATCTAGAGCATCAATAAGAAAAAGTCTTCCAGATAGAGCAACGCCCATTCCTGTAATTATCTTAATTACCTCAGAGGCTTGAATGGATCCTATGATTCCCGGTAATACACCCAGAACTCCACCCTCAGCACAATTAGGGACCATTCCTGGTGGAGGAGGCGTTGGGAATACATCTCTATAATTAGGTCCTAATATACCTTCTTTATTTTTCCAATTAAAGACACTGACCTGTCCTTCAAATCGATATATGGAAGCATAAACATTTGGTTTACCCATCAAAACAGAGGCATCATTGACCAAATAACGGGTGGGAAAATTATCTGTACCATCTGCAACCACATCGTAATTACCAATAATTTCCATGGCATTAGCGGCGTCTAATTTCAAATTATGCTCAATGAAATGTACGAAAGGATTTTGAGTACGTAATTTGGATATTGCAACAGCAGTTTTAGATTTACCTAAATCTCCTATGCCGAAAAGCACTTGCCGCTGCAAATTACTCTCATCAACAATATCAAAATCAACCACACCAATAGTCCCCACCCCAACTGCCGTCAAATATTGAAGCAGGGGCGCACCAAGTCCTCCCGTACCCACTACCAGCACTTTTGCGTGTTTTAGTTTTTCTTGCGCCACTATACCAAAATCTGGCAAATTCAAATGCCTACTATAACGGAGTTTTTCTTGATCTGATAATGACACCTTAAAGTACTATTCGTCCTTAATGAAAACTTGAAATGGTTTTGTATATTGCCCTTAAATTAGTGATTTAAAACATAAAGATGAAAAAAAAATTTTCACATCTCACCAAAAATGGCGAACCAACCATGGTAGATGTTTCAGATAAAGGAATATCCCATCGTATCGCTGTTGCTCGTTCAATAGTCATTATGGCTCCTGAAATTTTAGAACAATTTAAAAAAGATGAGATTCATACGAAGAAGGGTCCTGTATTTCAAACCGCAATTCTAGCTGGAATAATGGCTTCCAAAAAAACCAGCGAACTCATCCCTTTGTGTCATTTTCTAACTCTAGATAGATGTAAAATTTCGATTGATCTAAATGATAAACAAGAAGTGGAAATTACCTGCAGAGTTAAAACAACGGGAAAAACAGGTGTAGAAATGGAAGCTCTTACCGGTGCCTCAATCGCTGCACTTACTATTTATGACATGTGTAAAGGCTTCTCTCAACACATCCTTATTAAAGAAACACGTTTACTTGAAAAAACAGGTGGAAAAAATGACTTCAAAATCACATAAAAAACATGCTCACCTAACCAAGCCACAGGGTGGTTTGTTCGGTCAACAAGAGTTCGCATTTACAGGTGCCCCATGCAACATTATTCAAAATTTATGCAATCAATTAGCAACTCACTTGAATACCGACTACACTATCGGGTATGCAGATGCCTCTCATCAAAATGAAACTAATCCCTCAGCATTTAAAACCTCTTATAATGACTTGATTAGCCAGCATGATGTACGCTTCAAGCACAACAACATAACCACTCATTTTCGTGCATTATTTAACGGTTGTGACCTTATACTTACGAATGGCAATCATTTCTTAGCTAAAAGTCAAATAGTAATTGTCAATGAACAAAAAAAGGTCTCACTTGAAAAAAAATTAGAGCGCCTTTCTGATGTAAAAATCTTTATCCTAGATAATGGGATAGAAGATATATTTCCATTCCTTAAAAAACATATCACAAATTATAAAGATGTACCCCTGTTCGCCATTAATGATGTAGTCGGCATAGGAAAGGCGATAAAAAAAATTGTTGATTCCCATTTAATACCAATCAATGGATTAGTTTTGGCTGGAGGTAATAGTACTCGAATGGGACATGATAAAGGTGCAATCAAATATTATGGTAAAGCTCATCGAGAGTATCTTGCTGATCTTTTAAACGGTTTTTGTTCGCAAACATATTTATCTGTTAAAAAAGAATCAATAGATTTCAAGACACAATATTCAACTATCCCGGATAGCTTTTTAAATTTGGGCCCTTATGGAGGCATCCTTTCTGCGTTCAAGAAAGATCCCAACAGTGCTTGGCTCGTGGTGGCTACAGACCTTCCCTTGTTGGACGTAAGTACATTAAACGACTTAATAAAAGGTCGTGACAAATCCAAAATAGCTACCTGTTTTCATAATCCAGAAACAGCTTTACCAGAGCCCTTGTTAACCTTATGGGAACCAAGAGCCTATTCAATCCTTCTGCAGTTTTTAGCATATGGTTATTCTTGTCCAAGAAAAGTATTAATCAATAGTGATATAAAAGAATTACGGATTAAAAATACAGATGCCTTACATAACGTGAATACTCCTGAAGAGTTAAAAGTTATCAAGAGTTAGTTAAATTCAGACCTCTGAATCAATCGAATTCTTTTTAGCTCATACCTTAACCACGAATTAAATTTCGATAAGCAATAAAGGGGAAAATTTCTCCCTTTTGAAAGTCATTTCGACCAGAGGGTAATTGGATAAAAGCATCAGCATCGACCAAATTAGCTAAGTCACCTGATCCATTCCCCTTCACGGGATAAGCTTTTATTTTTCCAGAACTGTGAAATACAATTTTCACTTCCAAAAAATAGGTAAGATCTGGCTTGAAATGAACATCTTCAACGAGCTCAGCCCAAGGTAATTCCAAATCTGATGACTGCAAAGAATGATTCAACCAAGGTTTGAAATATTGTTGGGCACACATAAAACTAGAAACTGGATTTCCAGGAAACGCAAATACCAGTTTATTATCTTTTTTCCCAAACCAAAAAGGTTTTCCCGGACGCTGTTTCACTTTATGAAAGAGTTTTTCAACACCTATGGCCAATAGTGCCTCGGGCAAATAATCAAATTTCCCGGCAGATACCCCTCCACTAAGTAAAATCAAATCATAATCAGAAATTTCACCGTTCAATCTGTTAACAATTTCGTCATAATTATCAGTCAAATGCATAATCGAAGGCCGAATTTGATAGCTGTTCAAAACGGTAGCAATTCTGTAGACATTACTTCGCCTTATTTGGTGAGGTAAAGGCATTTGATCAATATTAACCAGTTCGTCTCCACTAGAAACAATCAAAGTTTTAGGTAAACGACTAACTGATATTATATTTTTACCTACAGTTGCGCAAACACCTACCTCACTGGCAGAAATACATTTCCCTGGTGAAAGAATAACAGCCCCCTGATGACGATCACTGCCTTTAAAATGAATGTTTTGATTAGGACTAAGACTCGATAACATGACTGTTGCCTTACCGTCTTTGATTTCAAGATCCTCATAGCGAACGACTACATCTATCCCTTTTGGTACTGAGGCTCCAGTCATCACTTCTAGGCAAAACGAAGGATTCTTCAATTCCTTTTGTATTCCTCCTGCAGGTGCCAATCCATTAATTTGAAAAACTCGTTGACCTTTCTCAAATTGATTAAAATTCAATCCTATGCCGTCCATAGTAACTCGATTGAAAGGTGGAAAATCCCTATCAGCCACAATTTCTTCTCGTAAAATTCTTCCTAAAGACTGATCTAAGGAAATCTCCTCAATCCCCCAATTGCCCAAATTGGCATGTACAATTTGCATGGCTTCTTCAACGGTAATCATGATTAACCTCCTATAGTTGCCATAGATTCTGATACCGACAAGGACGCAGATCTACTTTTTTCAGCCTCAAAACCATCATTGGACCGGTTGCCAATTGCCTTAATTAAATGATCTGCCAAAACGCGATCTGTCACACGACCTCTAATCAAATCTCTAAAATTTACTTGTCCCTCTCCATAAAGACAGGTTCTTAGCGTTCCCTGGGGCGTTAGGCGAATTCGATTGCAAGAACCACAAAAAGTTCGAGAATAGGCAGGGATAATTCCAAAAGAACCGACATAACCTGGTATTTTATAATTCAAAGAGGTAGAAGCGGGTGGATCTGTAATTTTTTGATGACTATATTTTTCTTCTATGTACTTCATTATTTTTTTGGCTGGCCAAATTGTGGCGTTACCTTGACCCTCGGTTCCATTGAAGGGCATCTCTTCGATAAAGCGCACCGATACATCATCGTGCTTAGTCAACTCTAACATAGGATAGATATCCTCAATATTGCGGCCGTCCATTACCACCATATTGGTTTTGACTTTTATTTTGGAGTTCACAAGTTTTCGATAAGTCATCATCACCTGATCAAATAAATCTCTTCTAGTAATGTCAAAAAATCGTTGACTATCCAAACTGTCTAAGCTAAGATTAACACTTTTAATGCCCATTTTTTCCAAAGCCGAAATTTTATCACAAGTAAAAGTACCGTTCGTGGTAATACTAATCTCGGAGATGGATGCCAATTCAGATATTTCTTTCAAAAATGGCATAATCCCATTTCTCACAAATGGTTCCCCTCCCGTAATTCTAATTTTAGAAACCCCTAGATCTCCAAAAACACGGATCAACCTAAACATCTCCTCAAAACTCAATAAATCATTCTTTTTCATATATTTGATGCCATTTTCAGGCATACAATAAAAACATCTCAAATTACAGCGATCTGTAACGGCAAGCCTGAGATAATTTATTAACCTTCCGTGATTATCAATGAGCATGATGTGCTTATTTTATTTTGATAGGAATTGTTAAGCTAAAATTCTAGTTCGATTTTCCTGAAAATATAGTACTTTTAATTTTAAAAAAAAATTCCATCAAAAAGGCCCGAAGTCATTTTCCAATTTTTAAAGCAAAACCAAATTTAGTTTATTTGGATAATGCTGCCACTACTCAGCGGGCTCAATCTGTAGTCACCGCACAATCTCAATTTGACCTATGTGAAAATGCAAACATTCACAGGGGCATTTATGATTTATCTAATCAAGCCACAAAAAAATTTGAAAATGCCCGAACTCAAATAGCCCGATTTTTAGGTTCCAATAATCCGAATACCATCGCATTTACCCAAGGAACCACGGCATCAATTAATATTGTAGCACAATCTTTTTTAGCACCAAGATTACAAGCTGGGGATAATATAGTTACAACAATTATGGAGCATCACGCCAATTTTATTCCTTGGCAAATGCTCGCGCAAAAACATCAAGTTGAATTAAGAATTGTCCCGATGAATAAGGATGGAGATCTTGACTTAAACGAATTAAAAACCTTGATTGATCACAAAACTCAGCTTTTAGCAGTTTCTCATATCTCCAATACAATCGGCACTATCCATCCACTTGATGAAATCACTGGATTTGCCCAAAATAAAAAAATCCCTATCCTAGTAGATGCAGCACAAAGCGCTTGTCATTTTGAAATCGGTGTTGATTCATTGAATTGTGATTTTATAACTTTTTCAGGACATAAAATGTTTGGCCCCTTTGGTGTGGGCATCTTGCAAGTTTCAGAAAAATATCTTGCAGATATGTCCCCTTTTAATTTTGGTGGTGGGATCATTAAAGATGTCCAGATTGGAAAAACAAGTTTTCTCAATTTCCCACATAATCTTGATGCAGGTACACCCAATGTATCTGGTGTCATTGGTTTGGCCGCTGCCTTAAAATTAATTTCAGACATTGGTAAATCCGATATGGAAAGACATCTAAACAATTTAACCCTTTATGCCCTCGATCAATTATCCCAAGTCTCTGGAATCGAAATCATTGGTAATCCTAAAATGAGGATCGGTATAATTTCATTTAATTTGAAAAATATACACCCCCATGATATTGCCTCTTTTTTAAATAAGGATGGTATCGCGCTTCGTGCAGGTATGCACTGCACCCAGCCTCTTCTTCGTTCTATGGGATTACACGCCACTGCCAGGATTTCGTTTTCGATTTATAACAACGAAGAAGAAATTAATAAACTTATTCTGTCTTTGAAGGAATTAATTAAATTTTGGTCATGACAAAACAAAAACTTCAACAATTATATAGAAGTGAAATCTTGCCTGAAAATGAAAATCCTTATCATTTTCAAGAACCTCTTGAAGCCTCCTTTTCAATCGAGGCTTATAATGCCATGTGCGGAGATAAATATACGATTTATTTTGATACAAGCGAAGGTCAAATCCGATCGGTCTATTTTTATGGTATAGGATGTGCATTGTCAAAGGCTTCGATATCTATTATGTGTAAAAATATAGAGAACTTAAATCCAAAGGATATCACTGACTTAAGTAATAAATTTATCTTGGGAATTAATCCAGAACATCCTACTTACGATAGTGACAAAAAAATTCAAATGCTCCAAAAGTTAAAAGATTTAGATGGCCGAGAAGATTGTATTAAATTAGGTTGGGAAGCTTTAAAAAATCATTTTGAAAATAATAAATTATGAAAATAAATCTGATCGCTTTTGGTATTGCAAGAGAAATAATCCATACTACAAAATGCAGTTTGGAAGTTACAAACCCATGCAGTATCGGTAGTCTAAAACAAATATTAATGGCAAAATATGAGGAATTCCAAAAGCTACAAAGTATCAAATTTGCGATCAATGAAGATTACCAAGAAGATAACTTTTTACTCAATGAGGGAGATGAAGTAGTAATTATTCCACCTGTTAGCGGAGGTTAGATGAGAGATATTAAAATTTTAGATACTCCTTTAAATGCACAGTCATGTCACGAAGCCGTGGAAGATCCTGCTGCAGGCGGAATTGTAGTTTTTGTGGGCGTAGTAAGAAATAAAACAAAAAGTCGACAAGTAGTAAGACTAGCATTTGAATCTTACGTCCCTATGGCCCTCAAGGAAATGGACAAAATCGTTGATTCCCTCTACCAAAGATGGGACATACTACATGTGTGTATGCATCATCGGGTCGGCGTATTAGAAATTGGTGATATCCCCGTAATCATTGCAGTATCCACCCCCCATAGGCGAGCTGCTTTCGAGGCTTGCCAATATGCCATTGACACCTTGAAAGAAATGGTTCCTATTTGGAAAAAAGAAATTTTTAAAGACGGGGCCGTATGGGTTTCCGCTCATCCATAAGTTAGCTAATTTTTCCTTGATCGTTTATCTCTACAACCCAAACATAAAATCGGCCTATTGATATTTTAAAAACATAAACCTGGAGTTCAGGCGAAAAACTTACACTCTAGTTTTATCAATTCTCTAGTTTTTTTAAGCAGCTTGCAAACTTACCTGGCATGATAAAAAAGGTAAAATGAAATAAACAAATAATTTAAATGAAAATATCTTAAAATTTTTATACTCACAAGACTCCGACACATAAATCTTAATCTTAGCATTTAATACTACCAATAAAGTCTTTACTTTTGAATTGATTCTTAACCGCATACTTTGGCCCACTTAAAAAAATAAAAATCAACCATGTAAAGATCAAAAAAAGCGGATACCGCGAAATCGGTATTTTTTGGAGAATATTGATTCTTAATGCTTATAATGATGTTTTTAGTTAGTTTTTCCAACAAGATTAGTTTAATGATACCAAAGTATCAATAGAATAATAGTTTTATTGTATAAAATGTATTCTCTCGATGAATTGATACATCACTAAACCGATCAATTACCCTTGAAATCTACAGGAAAACTAAGAAGATCAATGTTCCAAATCACTGGGAGCAAAAAATAAAGAAAAATGGTAATGACAATTATGGATACTACATTTAGTAAAAAACCAGCACGTAACATATCCTTCATCTGTAAATAACCAGAACCAAATGCTACTGCATTAGGTGCTGTGGCCACTGGCAACATAAATGCACAAGACGATGCTACACATGCAGCTACCATAAGACCATAAGGGTGTACATCAAGAACTCCAGATAAGGCTGCCAAAATAGGCATCATAAGTGTGCAGGTCGCAATATTTTGGGAGATCTCTGTTAAAAAATTAACTACAGCTACAATAATTAATAATACCACCCAAAACGGAGTATCACTTAAGCCCCCCAGTTGCGCTCCAATCCACAAAGTTAATTTTGAACTCTCAAAACTTTGGGCCACTGCAAAAGCTCCACCAAATAGTAAAATTACCCCCCAAGGCAATTTAAGAGCACACTGCCAATCCATTATTTGACCTCCAGTCTTCTTTGATGGGATCAAGAACAGAGAGACCGCACCAATCATGGCAATAATGGTATCGTTTACACTCGGATAAACAGGTGCAATCAAATACCTTCTCGTAATCCAAGCCATAGCTACAAATAAAAAAATTGTCAGTACCCATTTTTCCTCATAAGACATTTTACCTAATTTTTTCAATTCATCTTTGATTATACCAGCGCTCCCTTCAACCTGCTCTGAACTTAAGGAAAATGCGAAATAGGTCAAAACCAACCAACAGGAGACCAAAATAACCAAACTGATTGGTAAACCGATACCAATCCATTGATCAAATGGCATTACAATACCATAGAATTTTTCAATGGCATCGGCAAAAATTAAATTAGTCGGAGTCCCTACCAAAGTAGCAATTCCACCAATTGAGGATGAATAAGCAATTGCTAAAATCAATGCTTTACCGAAGCCTTCTATATTTTTTTGGGTCAAACCATTAGCTTTGGTAAACTCCTTAATTTGACTAATTATTGATAATGCTATGGGCAGCATCATTACCGTAGTCGCAGTATTTGAAATCCACATAGATAGAAAAGCGGAAGCTAAAATAAAACCTAAGATAATTTGCTTCATGTTCGTACCAGTAATCGAAATAATACTCAAAGCAATACGCTTATGTAATTCCCATTTTTGCATCGCTAAGGCCAAAATAAAGCCACCAACAAAAATATAAATGATGGGATTAGCATAAGACGGAGCAATAACCCTCAAAGGAACAGCATTGGTCAACGGATATAAAATCATGGGCAAAAAAGAAGTGACAGGAACCGGAATCGCCTCAGTCATCCACCATATGGCAATCCATATGGTAGCTGCCATAACCTTGAATGCCGGATCCGACATATCGGAAGGAGGTCCAATCCACAACATCAAAAAAAACACTGCGGGCCCTAAGATTTGAAAAAAAATTTTTTGCCCCATTCAATAAATCTTTCTTGTGATAAAACTAATTCAGTACGTTTGAGAAGTTCCACTAACTGCAGATAATATTAAGCATTAAAAAAGAGGTTTTCGGAAAACCTAGTTTAATATACGTTCAAATATATAAATTTCAACAAACATCCTCTATTTCCAAAAAAACAAAAAAATGCTTTTTATGAACTTGCTTTCAATGCATAAGCAATACTTTAGAACTAACATTAGTCATTTTAAAAAAAGTAAAACTCCTTTTAGATTAGTCTCATAATACAAGAACATAAATATCATATGCTAAAAAAGGATTTACTACTATCCGACTGTTAATGACTTATACAAAACATAGCCAATAAAACAGTTCACAATGTCTGTCAATACAGCTTCTTTCGCTGTTCATCAATCAATGGATTTGTAATATAATCATCGTAAGTCATCAGCTTATCTATGATTCCCTTTGGTCCAATCTCGATGATTCTATTTGCAATTGTTTGGGCAAATTCATGATCATGAGTTGTAAACAATACACAGCCCTGAAACTCAATCAACGAATTATTGAAAGCAGTAATAGATTCTAGATCTAGGTGATTAGTGGGTTCATCTAACATCAGAAAGTTAGCGCCTGAAAGCATCATTTTTGAGAGCATACATCGAACTTTTTCACCTCCTGAGAGCACGCTAGCTTTCTTTAAACTCTCCTGGCCTGAAAAAAGCATTTTACCCAAAAACCCTCTCAAGTAAACCTCATCTTTCTCCTCATCATTTTTAGCATGTTGTCGCAACCAGTCTATCAAATTAATTTGGGTATCAAAAAAATGTTCATTCTCATTGGGGAGGTAAGCTTTAGTTATCGTCTGACCATATTTAAAACTCCCTTCATCAGCCTGTTGATTATTATTTAAAATCTCAAACAACATTGTAATGGCAGCACTCTCTCCTAACAAAGCAACTTTGTCTCCCTTATTTATCCTCAAAGTAAGATTGTTGAATAAAGGTTTGCCCGTGATTAATTTGGTCAACCCCTCTAACTCTAGTAATTGATCTCCTGCTTCTCTAGCTTGAGTGAAAATAATTGCTGGATATTTTCGAGAGGATGGCTTGATGTCTTCAATACTAATTTTATCTAATAATTTTCTTCTGCTTGTGGCTTGCTTTGATTTTGAAGCATTGGCACTAAACCTTTGAATAAATTCTTGCAACTCTTTTTTTTTCTCTTCCGCTTTTTTGTTGGCAGAATTTCTTTGAGATAACGCTAACTGACTAGACTGATACCAAAAGGAATAGTTTCCTGTGAATAATTGAATTTTACTAAAATCAATATCTGCTATGTTGGTGCAAACAGTATCTAAAAAATGTCTATCATGAGAAACTACAATAACTGTATTCTTAAAATTTAAAATAAAATCCTCTAACCATGAAATTGTTTGTAAATCCAAGTCGTTGGTTGGTTCATCCAAAATTAGAATATCTGGATTTCCAAAAAGTGCCTGAGCTAACAAGACTCGAACCTTATATGAACCCTTGAGCTCGTTCATGTTACGAAAATGCAGTTCCTCAGAAATCCCTAAACCACTTAATAATGCCGCCGCATCAGATTCTGCATTCCAACCATCCATTTCTGCAAATTGTTCCTCCAATTCAGATGCTTTTATTCCATCCGATTCTGAAAAATCTGGTTTTTCATATATAGCGTTTTTTTCTTGTAATAAATTCCAAAGCTTATCATATCCCCTTAATACAGTGTTAATGACTGATTCTTGATCAAACTCAAAATGATTCTGCTTTAGCACAGCCATTCTCTTACCTGTTTCAATAGTAACAGTTCCTGAATTTGGAATGATCTCTCCTGATAATATTTTTAGAAAAGTTGATTTACCAGCCCCATTAGCACCGATGATACCATAACAATTTCCATGGGTGAATTTAACATTGACTTCATCAAATAAAATTCTTTTCCCGAACTGAAGTGAAACATTACTCGTTGCAATCATTTGTTCTTTATTTTAATATACGCAAAATTAGACGAATTACTTTTTGAAAAAAAATACTGTATTTAATCCCAAAACGATATAATTTACAGTATTTGAACTCTTCTTTGATCAAACCTCATCAACTGGACAAACCAAATAATCGCCGACTGTCAAATTTATTATAAAGTCTACATGGTTTATTACTACTTTGTTACTTAATTAAAAACTAGATATTTGCACTATGCTTCGTTTATTTACCCTCATGCTCAGTCTAATTACCACAATTCCCTTGAGCGCACAGCAGATAAAAATCATAAACGAACTTGAATCTCAAAAATCTACCTATCAAAAAATTGCCTTGAAAATATGGAAATGGGCCGAATTAGGTTATCAAGAGGAAAAAAGCTCCGCTCTACTTAAAAAAACATTGAGTGATGCGGGATTTGCCATTCAAACCAATGTCGCTAAAATTCCAACTGCTTTTATTGCAGAATATGGATCGGGACACCCAATCATAGCAATTTTGGCAGAATATGATGCATTACCTGGAATTTCTCAAAAAGCAATCCCCACTCGAGATCCATTGATTTCAGGAGGGGCTGGCCATGCTTGTGGACATCACCTTTTCGGTACTGCATCGATAGCTGCAGGTATTGCAATAAAAAACTGGATAAAAAACAATAAAATAAATGGTACTCTTAGGGTATATGGCACACCTGCTGAGGAAGGGGGCGCGGGAAAAGTTTACTTAGTGAGAGCTGGATTATTCGATGATGTCGATGCTGTTTTACATTGGCATCCAGGCAGCAACAATAATGCAAACCCCGGATCCTCACTTGCAAATAAATCGGCTAAATTCAGATTTTATGGAGAAACTTCGCATGCTGCAGTATCTCCTGAGCGAGGTCGCTCTGCACTCGATGGTGTTGAATCCATGAATCAAATGGTTAATATGCTACGAGAGCATGTCCCCCAAGAAACAAGAATACACTATGTGATCACTAAAGGGGGAGAAGCTCCAAATGTTGTTCCAGCCTTTGCTGAGGTTTTTTATTATGTCAGAAATCCAGAAGTTGCCAATGTCAAAACTATTTTTGAAAGAGTAGTTAAGGCGGCAAAAGGAGCAGCCATAGGCACTGAAACCACTATGGATTATGAAATTATTCATGGCCTTTATAACCTGCTGCCCAATGAAACGCTATCGGAAGTTATGTATAAAAACCTCGTGACTGTTGGTGGAGTGAAATACAACAATAAAGAAATTAGGTTTGCTCAACAAATACTTGACTCTTATGAGGGTGATTACAAAATTGAATCAGCAGAAGAAATAACCACTTATTCTGTTAAGAAAAGGAATAGTAGCGGATCCACTGATGTCGGTGATGTGAGCTGGAAAGTACCTACGGCTGGAATGAGTGCGGCCACATGGGTACCAGGCACTTCTGCACATACTTGGCAAGCAGTTGCAGCTGGCGGGACAAGTATTGGTATCAAGGGAATGTTAATCGCTGCGAAGACCATCGCCTTGACGGCCCAAGATATTTTCACTGATTCTGATATTATCATTCGCGCAAAAAAAGAATTAGAGGAGCGTATTGGGAAAAATGACCCCTATGAGACTCTCATTGGGGATCGTGACCCCCCTTTGAATTACAGAAATTGATCAACGTTGGCGTTTCCCAAAAACCTTTTTTGGACGCGACTAAAATATTTTCTCCTAAAGTGAAGAAATAATTTTTAAATTAGATGTCAATAACGATACGTCACAAATACTCTAATTATATTCTCAGATCTCATTCATGATTTTACATAGTATTAGGTATATAGTGTCAAAATAAATATTTCAATTATGTCAATAATGAAAAATTATCTCAGTAGCCTCCTTTTGTTAATTACATCCGTAACAACTCATGCTCAAGATCGAATTACTGGAAAAAGTTTTGCTACTAGGTCAGAGATTATTGCTAAAAATGGAATAATAGCTACGAGCCATCCTCTCGCTACACAAATAGGACTTGATATCCTAAAAAAAGGAGGTAATGCAATTGATGCTGCGATTGCCGCTAATGCCGCTTTAGGGCTTATGGAACCGACTGGATCGGGAATTGGAGGAGACCTTTTCGCTATTATTTGGGATGGAAAAACCAAAACAATTCATGGGCTTAATTCCAGTGGGCGTTCCCCAAAATCTCTAACTTTAGAATATTTTCAGTCACAAAATTTAACCAAAATTCCATCCTTTGGACCATTGCCCGTGAGCGTTCCAGGAGCTGTAGATGGATGGTTCGAACTTCACGAAAAATTTGGATCGCTTCCCATGACGAATATCTTAGCGCCCGCGATTCATTATGCCGAGAATGGATTCCCTGTGACTGAATTAATTGCCTACTACATGGCTTTAGCAGCGTCAAGATATGAATCTTATAACTTTCAAAATTTCAAAAATACTTACATGATCGATGGTAAAACACCGATTAAAGGTCAAATTTTCAGAAATCCTGACTTAGCAAAGACTTATAAAATTCTCGCCGAAAAGGGCAGAACAGATTTTTATGAGGGTACAATAGCAAAAACTATAGCTGATTATGTTCAGGCAAAAGGGGGCTTTTTATCAAAATCAGATTTGGCAACACATCATTCAGAGTGGGTCGAACCAGTCTCTGTAAACTATAGAGGTTATGACGTTTGGGAACTACCTCCAAATGGCCAAGGAATTACTGCCCTTCAAATGTTAAATATATTGGAAGGCTATGACTTTAATAAAATCCCTTTTGGAAGTGCAGAACACATTCACCTATTTACCGAGACCAAAAAACTAGCTTTTGAAGACCGCGCAAAATACTATGCAGATATGGATTTTTATGATGTCCCACTTGATCAATTGCTTTCAAAAGATTATGCTGATAAAAGGCGGAATAAAATTGGACCTAGCGCCGGAACATATAAAGCAGGATCGATCAGCAATGGAGAAACGGTATATCTCACGGTCGCTGATAAAAATGGTACCATGATCTCTTTAATTCAAAGTAACTTTAGAGGTATGGGTTCGGGATTAGTGCCTACAAATTTGGGTTTTATGCTTCAAAATCGTGGGGAGCTTTTTTCTTTAGAAAAAGGACGTGCCAATACCTATGCCCCTGAAAAAAGGCCATTTCACACAATTATTCCAGGATTTATGACTAAAAATGGCACCCCTGTAATGAGCTTTGGTGTAATGGGTGGAGACTTTCAACCCTTGGGACATGTACAAATTGTTATGAATATAATAGATTTTGGAATGACTTTACAAGAAGCAGGAGATGCTCCAAGGATAGATCATACCGGGACTTCTACACCAACTGGTTTTAATTCGGTAAATTCAGGGGAAATCAAATTGGAATCGGGTTTTGATTATGAATCCATTCGAAAAATCATGAAAAAAGGACATAAAGTAGGATTTGCCTTAGGTACCTATGGAGGGTATCAAGCTATTCTATGGGATAATAAAAACAAGGTCTACTTTGGTGCTTCAGAATCACGAAAGGATGGTCAAGCAGCTGGTTATTAACATATTGAAAACGACAGTACATTGAAAAGAAGTATTCCTATTTTGACCCTATAATGTAACTGATTTGAAGTCTAAAGATATTAGAGTAATTATCCCAGCTCTTAATGAACAAGATGCAATTGGCCACGTCATTGAAGAAATTCCAAAAGATTGGATTTCGGAAATTATTGTAGTGGACAATGGATCAAGTGATCAAACTTTCGCAACTGCTCAGGAACTCGGAGTCAAAGTCTTAAAAGAATCCAAACGTGGTTATGGATGGGCTTGTTTGAAAGCCATAGATCATTTGTCTAAGAGTGATCTCAAGCCTGACATCGTTGTGTTTATCGATGCAGACTACAGCGACTACCCAAAAGAACTTGTTAAATTAGTTGATCCCATCATAAATGGAGCGGCTGATATGGTCATTGGTAGTCGTAACTTGGGTAGAAAAGAACCGGGGTCCATGATGCCACAACAAATATTTGGAAATTGGCTTGCCACCAAGTTAATAAGTTATCTTTATGGTATTGATTATACAGATTTAGGACCTTTCAGAGCCATCAAATATGACGCCTTAATACAATTGAAAATGGATGATAAAACCTATGGTTGGACTGTGGAAATGCAAATTAAAGCTATAAAAAATAAATTGAATATCCAGGAAGTAGCCGTGAATTATCGTAAAAGAATAGGAATATCGAAGATTTCAGGAACTTTTAAAGGCACAGTTTTAGCGGGTTATAAAATCATAAGCACTATTGTAAAATATCTCTAAATGGAGTGGCTTTTATTTATCATTTATGCTTTTTCTATGTCCATAGTAAGCTTATTTTGTTTGGCTCAATTGAATTTGACTTGGCATTACGTAAGAAAAGAGAATCCTCCCCTTTTGGATTATGAATCCTCATACCTGCCCCATATAACCGTTCAACTACCTTTATATAATGAAAAATATGTCATAAATAGACTATTAGATGCTGTTACTTCCTTAGATTACCCTCATACACACCTTGAGATTCAAATTCTCGACGACTCTAATGACGAAACAGTAACTATGATCGATGCGCGCCTCAATTCAATTAAAAGTAAGGGCATTAATATTGTTCATTTAAGAAGAAAAGATAAAATAGGCTACAAGGCAGGTGCTTTACAATATGGATTAATGCTCGCCCAAGGTGAACTAATTGCTATATTTGATGCTGATTTTATACCTCAAAAAGATTTTTTAAAAAAAGTTATACCTTATTTCAAAAATGATCAGACAGCAATGGTACAAACACGCTGGAGTCACCTAAATGAAAATTTCAACTTACTCACCCAAATTCAAGCGTTTGGACTCAATGCTCATTTTACAATTGAACAGTCAGGAAGAAGAAAAGCTAATAGCTTTATTAACTTTAATGGGACCGCAGGCATCTGGAGAAAGAAGAGTATCTTGGATGCAGGTGGGTGGCAACATGATACCCTTACAGAAGATCTAGACCTTAGTTATCGCGCACAGTTAAATGGATGGGAATTCGAGTACCTTGAATCCGTAGAAAGTCCAGCTGAACTACCCATAACTTTACAAGCTGTAAAAACCCAACAATTCAGATGGAATAAGGGAACTGCTGAAACAATCAAGAAAAACATAGGCAAAGTAATCAGATCCGATTTGAAGCTTAATCATAAACTTAGAGCCATTTTCCATCTTTTAAATAGCACCGTTTTTTTATTTATTTTCATAGCTGCGCTACTCTCTATACCCCTTATTTTTATAAAAAATGAATATCCTCAAGTAAAACCAATATTTGATTTAGGCCTTATTTTTTTAGTAGGTTTTATTGCCATTGGTATTTTCTACTGGTTCGCTATTAAAGCACATCATAAAAGACCTTTTACTTATTTTTGTCTCTATTTCCCCTTGTATCTTACTTTTTCAGTAAGCCTATCACTTCACAACTCACTGGCCCTCTTAGAGGGATTTTTAAATATAAAAACAGGCTTTGTCAGAACTCCAAAATTTGGTGTTCGGAAAAATACAGATGATTGGAAAAGCAATAGTTACATTAAGCAAAAGATCAGCTTTCTTAATTTTATAGAGGGCCTATGCATGCTTTATTTCGCCTGGGGTTTAAACTTAAGTTTTACCTTTAAAGATTATGGGTTTTTACCTTTCCATACAATGCTAACTCTCGGTTTTGGCTATCTATTTTTTAATTCAATCACAAATAGTTTTAAAAATGTCACCTAGGAGGGTTTTTAAACTTCTGCCCCTGATTTACTTAATATTTGGTGCTTCAATTTTTATTCTTGCAACAGTATTACATAGATCAGATACGCTTGGTTTATTCATTCTCTTCAATGTATCATTTTTTGCCTACATCTGGATTTGTAAATTTCAATATTCATTCAAATCAATATTATTATTAGGAATAATTGTAAGATGCTCACTTTTTTATGACTTACCCAATTTATCAGATGACTTCTATCGATTTTTTTGGGATGGGGCGTTGATTCATGAGGGTATCAATCCGTACTCTTTTTTACCCAATCAGGTAATTGAACTGGGTTTCTCAAAATTTTCTCATAAAACATTGGCACAGTTAAATTCCAGTGGGTATGCTTCAGTGTACCCACCCTTGAATCAATTCTTCTTTTGGCTCTCTACTTTTACAGCTCAACCTCTTTGGTCCGCAGGAATATTGAGAATTTTCCTATTTTTAACGGATATTTCCTCAACCCTCTTAATCTATAAATTAAGAACTGAAACAACCCTATCAAGCTGGTTCTTTTTAAATCCTTTGCTCATTATTGAGGGGGTGGGTAACATACATTTCGAATCTATGATGATTTTCTTCCTACTACTTGTTTTATATTTTATTTCAAAAAATAAATTTGGAAAGGCTGGATTCACTTGGGGTTTGTCCATTACTACAAAATTTATACCACTACTCTTTTTACCTGCACTAGTATTTTATCATAAAAGGAAGGATAGCTGGCAACTAATCAGTATTGCGCTTTTAGTATGCAGTGTAACTCTTATGCCCATGTTAACCACTCAATTCTCGGAAAAAACATTTGCTAGTTTAAAACTTTACTTTCAGCATTTTGAATTTAATGCTAGTATTTACTTCATTTTGAGAGCCTTCGGTTTCTGGTTAAAAGGATATAATATTATTGGAACTTTAGGACCCATTTTAGCATTCATATCCCTATTTACAATCTCATTCGGAGTTATTTTCTTTTATAACTCTAAAAAATCGCTCGAAACTACTTTGCTTTATTCTCTGACATTTTACCTATTCATGAGTACGACCATTCATCCATGGTATATTTTAACTTTGATCCCATTAGGATTGCTAAGTGGTCACTGGTATCCCGTTATTTGGAGCTTTACTGTATTTTGGAGCTATTTTGGATATAATTGTGCAGGATATGATCTACCTACATGGTGGATATTAAGTGAATATATCATTTTATTTGGTGCTATAGGAATTGAATTAAAAAAAAAATATGAGGCCCCTGTATAGCTTTTTGTTTTGTATGAGTCTACTTCTTGGGTGTCAAACTAAAAAATTTGACGGTGTTATGTCTCTTTTTTACAAAAAAACAGTCCCACTTGTCAAAACCGAAGAATTGATTCAGAAAATGCAATATCAACAACCGCTCTTGTTAGATACCCGTACCAGAAGTGAATTTTCAGTTAGTCATCTCCCTGGAGCTCAGTTTATTGAATATGATGACTTCAAACCTGCAGATGTAGCACATATTCCAAAGAATAGGGAAATCATCGTTTATTGTTCAGTGGGGTATCGCAGTGAACGCATAGGCGAGAAACTGCTTGACATGGGATATACAAAAGTCTACAACCTATACGGAGGAATCTTTGATTGGAAAAATCAATCTCAGATTGTAGTAAATCATTTAAATTTACCCACTGATAGCGTTCATACATACAGTAAAGTATGGTCTATATGGTTGAACAAAGGAATTAAGGTTTATGAGTAAAGAAGTATTATCCATTTTTGTTAAGAATTTAATTCCAGGAACAGTTAAAACAAGATTGGCTAAAGATTTGGGTATTGATGTGGCAATTGAAATCTATAAAGAATTGGTGAGAATTACCGCCGAAGCTACAAATACTCTTAAAATTGACAAATGTGTTTATTATTCTGAGTACATCGAATCAAACGACCAATTTGATGATGCAAAATATCAAAAGCATATCCAAGAAGGAAAAGATTTGGGACAACGGATGCAAAATTGTTTTTATGATGCCTTTGAATTAAACTTTGATAAAATAATTCTTATTGGTAGTGATACACCCGATATTACTGATCAGATTATTTCCCAAGGTTTCGCAGAACTCGATAAACATGATATTATTATTGGTCCTGCCCAGGATGGAGGCTTTTATTTGATTGGAATGAAGGAACCCCATGAGAATTTACTAAATAAACGAACCTATGGTCATGAACAGGTTTTGAATGAACTTTTGAAAGAAATTGAGAATAGGAATCTTTCTGTTTTTAAATTACCGACCCTTATCGACATTGATGTCAAGGATGATTTGAAAAAAGCTGGGATTGAAATAGTTTTTGAGGATGAAGATGATTTTGAGGAGAACATTGGCGACAAACATGAGCCTGTATGACCCTCTTGTATATTATTTGACATTGATCCCCTTAAAAAAAGGCATGTAGTTGTTCATTTTAATTGATTTACATTGGATTATTTATCTATCAAGGCATTGCATATCGTATTTGTAATTACCTGGTTTGCTGGACTTTTTTATATCCCTCGAATATTTATTTACCAGACCGAAGCATTATCAAAACCCGAACCTGAGAAGTCTATTTTACAGGCTCAATTGGCCATTATGGCTAAACGTTTATGGTATATCATCACTTGGCCTTCCGCTATAATAACGGCACTTATGGCAGGTATATTACTTTATTTACAACCACAATGGATCTTTATGCCATTTATGCAGATAAAATTAATCCTAGTAGGATTACTTTACGGTTACCATTTTAGTCTTCACTTTATTTTTAAACTTCTGCAATCAGGAATGGTTAAATACAGCTCAATGCAATTACGCATTTGGAACGAAGTGTCTACTATTATTTTAATCTCAATAGTCTTCCTCATTGTTAAGAAAGATCAATTAACCTGGATAAGCGCCCTTTTGGGAATTTTTGCTTTGATAGTGTTGTTATTTTCCGGTATTAAGCTCTATAAATATATTCGTACAAAATCATGAAAAAATATATCCAACTAGGCTGTTTATTTTTTTTAATTGGAGCCTGCAAAGAAGTCAAATCTAATTTTGAATTACCCATTTTAGGACGCAATAAAATTATCAGCAGAGAGGTGAATGGCATACTTACCAAAGATACTATTCCTCATCGTATTGCTGACTTTTCTTTTATAAACCAAGATGGTGCTAAAGTAACTAATTCCACTTTTAAAAATAAAATCTATGTTGCTGATTTTTTCTTCATTAATTGTCCCTCAATATGTCCCGAAATGAGCAAACAAATGTATCGTATTTATGAAAAATTCTTACAAAACGATAATGTAAGTTTACTTTCCCATACTATCGATCCAAAATACGATACAGTAGCCGCACTTGCAAACTATGCACGCTTGCTAGGGGTTAATAGCAAAAAATGGCAATTCGTAACAGGAGATAAAGAACAAATCTACGATATCGGCGAAACTAGTTACATGGTTGTCGCCAGTGAAGATAAGGATGCCCCTGGTGGTTTCATTCACAGCGGTGCCTTTTTACTCATCGATAAGGAGCGTCAGGTGCGTGGAGTTTATGACGGAACCGTAGATAGCCAAGTTGACTTACTTATTAAAGATATTAACAAGCTGTTAATGAGCTATGAACGATAATTATTTGTTCTCATTTCTCCTCTGTTTTCTAATAGCAGGTTGTAATTCTCACCAAAAACCTTCGGAAAGTTATTTTCCAAAAAACTTTGATGAAGTTTCCCAGATAAAGTATGTGCAGTATATCATACAAGGCAAAATTTTGTACCGTTCTTACTGTTCCCATTGCCATCAACATTCAGGTGAGGGATTTAGGAAATTATATCCAGCGCTGAAAAAGTCTACCACCTTGATGGGTAATATTGGGTCAGCAGCTTGTCTTATAAAGTACGGCACAAAAAGAAGCGAGAAATCATCAAATCTTAATATTTTAATGCCCGCACAGAGCAAACTAAGCAATTTAGAAATAGCTGAGATACTCACCTATATTGGTAATAGCTGGGGCAACCAAATAGGATTTATTTCTGTCAATAATGTGTCAAAATATTTAGTTGATTGCACTCCGAACTAATTCCTCACCTTTTAAAAGACTTGAATTCATTAACTCCTTGACTCGGTATACTTTCATTTTTTGGGCCAACAAATACTCTCTCTTTTCGCGATCACTCCCTTGAAAATTACTATTAAAATTAAGGCATCGGATTCAGTTTTAGTAATAATAGTTTCGATATATTTAATTGACAATTTAAGTTTGGAAATTCTTTTGCCCTCAGCTTCTCTAATATTAAAATAGCTTTTG
>PYIJ01437399.1_pt1 | contig 34138 bp, 28 predicted proteins | sample 3578051 | NCBI WGS metagenome assembly PYIJ01 (sample SAMN08408021, study PRJNA431606) | Marine metagenome isolate SA_KN192-05_S13_5m, whole genome shotgun... | biome: marine; feature: oceanic pelagic zone; material: water; isolation source: surface water sample, 0.2-0.8 um fraction ... | reverse complement strand
TTTCGGAAAGGTAAAAACTTGTACCAAAAGAGCGATCAAAAACGAGCAGTAGTACACAGGCAACCAGCACAGGAAAAGACAATAAATGGATTAAATGAATTCCTTACTTATTTTTTCAGAAAAAAGGATCCTTCTAAGAAAGTAAGTATCAATCTAAAACTTATGCACGGTATTAATAAAATATCGATAATAATTTTCATATTTGCTGTAATCATCATCATAACAAAATATATTTCAAGATCTTAGTGCTGATAAAATAATTCATAATACAATGTCTTACATTTAGTTAAGTAATAATAATAAAGTTTTTATTTAACATAAATGACGCTATATTTTATTTAATTTGTTTAAATTTTTGCAGTTATGATTTGTAATTTATGTCCTATCTTGTGCTCAACATGAAGTTCTTTTCACGAATTATTCTTTTGTACTTCTTGACAATACAATGGGGATGTCGGTCAAAGGTGATTTGTCCTGCTTTCCAAAGCACTTATATCCTCGATGATTCCCTTCGTTTTGCCTATTTTTCTCCTCTTTGGAAACTGGATAAGGAGACTCGTGATTCATACATCGCTAAGAACAGAAAGAATGAGTATCAATACTTTGAATTTGTAGAACCATATGTGGTTAAGTCAGCATCAAGCAATAGAACAAAGTTCGGTGTTGTAAGATATGAGCCTAAATGGTTGAAGGCATATCAAATGAGAAATGCTCCTCAGCAAGATCTCATCTGGAAAGAATCATCTGATGCCTTGACCGATTCCTTAAATTTAGGTAGCTTTTTAGCTTCTGACTTTGGTTTGGATTCTATACGAGAAGATTCTGTCATTTTAGCTGCTAAAGATTCTGTCCCGGCAAAACAATATCTATATGGATATGATCCTGAGGGACAAATTAATGTAGAGCAAGATTACTATAATAAATATTTTGGAGATTTATTAGTTGTCAAAGCAGCGCCATCTGATGAGGCTTTATCTACAGATAGTGCAGGAATGGCCAAAGCTGAGTTTGTTGAGAATGACAGTTTGCAAGTCGAGAAAAGAAATTTTTTCAAATGGAAAAAGAAAAAAGATTTAGCCGAAGAAGATACGGGGTTTCTAGGAAATGATGGGTTTGAAGAAAACATGAATGAGGATGCCGCAATCGAGGAGGACGTAAATGAACAAGACGAGAACGGAGAAGAAAAAGAGGATCAATAATTCATTTTGGTTATTTTCTTACCCTTAATTCTGTAAATTAAAAGATCATAACACAACGTTTATGATCTTTTTATGAACTATAATGACCTTTTTTGGAGTTTTTCCATCAAGCCACTTCTTTATTATATCATGATTCAGTACTTCTTGCTCTACGACTTTCATAGGTGTATCAATAGGGAAAGATAACTTAGCTCTCATTTTTCCATTGACTGAGACAGGATATTCAAAGGTATCCTCAAACAAATAACTAGAATCAAGTGTGGGAAATTTTGCATGAACTATGCTGTTTTTTTTACCTAGTTTATTCCAAATCTCTTCACCTAAATGTGGGGCATAAGGTGATATCATTATCGTCATAGGCTCAAGAACTTTTCTTTTTTTACATTTGATTTGTGCCAATTCGTTAGTAGCAATCATGAAACTGGATATTGAAGTATTAAGAGAAAACTTCTCAATATCATCCTCTATTTTTTTTATCAATTTGTGAAGGATTTTGAATTCTTGTTTGCTTGGCTGTTCTTCTGAAACCTCAAATAATCCATTATTATTATGAAAAAGATTCCAAAATTTTCTTATGAACTTAAAGACGCCCTCTATGCCATTTGTATTCCATGGTTTACTGTGTTCAATGGGTCCTAAAAACATCTCATACATTCTTAAAGTATCCGCCCCATATTTTTCAATTATAATATCAGGATTGACTACATTAAACTTAGATTTAGACATTTTTTCCACTTCCCAACCACAAATATATTTATCTCCTTCAAGTATAAATTTAGCTTTTTTGGTCTCCGATCTAGATGATTTGAAACTCTCAATATCAAGAATGTCATCTTTTACAATGTTAACATCGACGTTGATGGCATAGGTATCATATTGGTTTCTGAGACCTTTTGAGACATATACATTTTCATTTTTTATACGATAGACAAAATTTGAGCGGCCCTGAATCATGCCTTGATTAATTAGCTTTTTGGCATATTCATCAACCTTGATAAAACCTTTATCATATAAGAATTTGGTCCAAAATCTTGAATAAAGCAAATGTCCAGTAGCGTGTTCCGGTCCCCCAACATATAGGTCAACTGATTCCCAATAATCTAATGCTTTAGTTGATGCGAAAACTTTACTATTTTTAGGATCCATAAATCTGAAAAAATACCAACTTGAACCAGCCCATCCTGGCATGGTAGTTAATTCATAAGGATTATTTTTCCCATCATCCCAATTTTTGGCTCTGCCTAAAGGAGGGGCTCCATTTGCTGTTGGTAGATATTTATCGACCTCTGGAAGTACTAGTGGCAGCTTATCCTCTGTTAAGAGTTCTGGAGCATTGTTTTTATACTTTACAGGTATGGGTTCTCCCCAATAACGTTGTCGGCCAAAAACGGCATCTCTTATCCTGTAATTAACCTTAGAAGTTCCCATGGACATCTGCTCAATCACTTCGATTCCTTTGTTTATAGCATCACTAGGTTTCAAGCCATCTAAAAAATCAGAATTAATCATTCTTCCATCTTTAGTAGGGTCTGCTTCAGTTTCTGTAATTATTTGACTATCAATTATCTGTATTATTGGTAATTTGTATTTTTTTGCAAATTCAAAGTCTCTTTGATCACCACTGGGCACGGCCATGACAGCACCTGTTCCATATCCTGACAATACGTAGTCAGCGATCCACACTGGAATTTTTTTGTTTGTGAAGGGATGTAAAACATAACTACCAGTAAAGACGCCAGACACTTGTTTTACATTGCTGATACGATCTCTTTCGGATTTAACTTCAGTCGCTTCAATATAAGTTTTGACTTTTAGGATTTGATCAGATGTTGTTAACTTTCTTGTGAGACGATGATCAGGTGCTATTACCATGAATGTAACTCCAAAAATAGTATCGACTCTAGTAGTAAAAACCTTAATGAAATCATCGCTGTGTTCAAATTTAAACTTGATTTCAGCCCCTTTGGATTTACCTATCCAATTTCGTTGCATATCTTTAATAGCCTCCGGCCATTCAATTTTATTTAAATCTGTTAACAATCGATCTGCATAAGATGTTATACGCATGTTCCATTGCTGCATAATCTTTTGTACAACTGGATGACCACCTCGTTCTGAAAAGCCATCTTTAACTTCATCATTTGAAAGTACTGTACCTAATTCAGGACACCAATTAACTGTAGTTTCGGCCAGATAAGTAAGTCTATATTTAGCCAATAAAGATTCCTTTTCTTCGATTGAAAAATGGTTCCAATCTTTAGCAGAAAAAAGTTTAACTTTTTGATCGCCGACTTTACGGTGTAATACATTACCATTTTTATTGAATTCAGTAATTAGGGTATCAATGGATTCTGCCCGATCATTTTTTACATTATACCAACTGTTATACAAGAGTTTAAATATCCATTGGGTCCATCTATAAAAAGTGGGATCACTTGTTCTTATTTCTCTTGACCAGTCATAAGAAAAACCCAAACTTTTTAGTTGTTCTTTATATCTATTGATATTGTTTTGTGTGGTAACGGAAGGATGTTGTCCGGTTTCAATGGCAAACTGTTCTGCAGGTAGTCCAAATGAATCAAAGCCCATGGGATGTAGTACATTGAATCCTTTCAGTCTTTTGTACCTTGATACGATGTCAGTAGCGATGTAACCCAGTGGATGTCCTACATGCAAACCTGCACCGGATGGATAGGGGAACATATCCAGACAATAAAATTTAGGTTTTTTAAGATCAATATCTACTGCGAAAATAGAATTTTCAGTCCAATATTTTTGCCATTTGAATTCTACCTCCTTAAAATTGTAATCAATCATTTTGTTAGTGTATCTTTTTTAAAAAAAGTAAATTTATCTAAAGGAAGGATAAAATGTTTAACATCGATCAAATACACAAATATTTTATTCATTTTTGAGTTATAAAGAAAAATATGATTTTGGTAAATAAATTTACTCAATGCTTCCTTCAATTTTCACAAGAAATGTTACATTAGTTGCAATCTAGAAATAATTGATCCAATGAAACAATACCACGATTTGATGCACCGTATTTTAAATGAAGGGGTGAGTAAGGCAGATAGAACTGGAACGGGTACCAAGAGTATTTTTGGTCATCAAATGAGATTCGATCTTTCTCAGGGATTTCCTCTTTTGACAACAAAAAAAATCCATACCAAATCAATTATTCATGAATTATTATGGTTTCTTAGGGGTGATCAAAATATTCGATATCTTAAAGAGCACGGAGTTTCTATTTGGGATGAATGGGCCAATGATCAAGGTGATTTAGGTCCGGTATACGGGGTTCAATGGCGAAGTTGGCCCAAATCGGACGGATCAACTATTGATCAAATAAGTAATGTAGTGGATCAAATAAAAAAAAATCCAGATTCCAGAAGACTGATCGTGAGCGCATGGAATGTTGCGGAGATTGGGCAAATGGCTTTGCCACCTTGTCACATGATGTTTCAATTTTATGTAGCTCAAGGGAAATTATCTTGTCAGCTTTATCAAAGAAGTGCTGATGTTTTTCTAGGTGTGCCTTTCAATATCGCTTCATATGCTCTACTCACTCTAATGATAGCTAGAGTCACCCGACTTGAATTGGGAGAATTCATACATACATTAGGTGATGCACATCTTTACAGCAATCATTTTGAGCAAGCAAAATTACAATTGTCAAGATCTTTCAGAAACCTGCCAGAAGTTAAGTTGAATCCATTGATTGATGATTTGTTTTGTTTTAAATATGAAGATATTGAGATTCTTAATTACACTCCGCACCCTCATATTAAGGCTACTGTCGCGATTTAACATTATTTTTTTTTAGTATTGCATTTTAATTTGGGCTCGAACGCTAAGAAGTGAAATAATAAAATTTTAACGTTTATTTTCAATCTTTTTCACGAGAAAATTATGATTCTCGAATTAAATAGCAAGGTGAGAGTTGTGAGCTTTAAGCTTTTAGATGGATAATTTGAATAAATATTAATTTTGTTTTAATGACTTGTAAGACGCATCGTTTTTTAATCAATTTATTTTCTTTGTTAACGTTTATTATTGGTTATTCTGCTATTGCCCAGGGAGTATCTCGGCAACTCAATCTTCAAGAATGTATCGGCATTGCGTTAGAAAATAATTTGATGGTAAAGAGGAGTATCTTAAATAAGGATCTTTCAAAGGTTTCGCTGCTAGAATCACAAGCAAGTCGATTACCTAGTCTGAACTTTGGCGCTAGTTATGGAAATAATTGGGGACGATCCATTGATCCAACAACCAATTCGTTTATTGCGCAGCAGATTAAAACGTCGGGTTTATCGGGGAATTCAAGTTTAAATTTGTTTGCAGGTGGACAAATTCATTTTTCTATCAAACAATCCCAGCTCAATCTATTTGCTGCTCAGTATGATTTAGAGAGCACCAAGGACAATATTGCTATGAATATTGCTAATTTCTATTTAAATGTCATTTTTAATCAAGAACTATTGGAAAATGCCCTTCTTCAGCTAAAGTCGACCCAACAACAATTAAACCGTACACAGCGCTTAGTAGCAGTAGGATCTTTACCTAGAACCTCTGAATTGGCCCTAATAAGCCAATTGGCGGGGGATCAAGTAACTTTGGTCAACGCGGAAAACAATTTAGCGTTAGCTATTTTAAATTTAAAGCAAGCCATGCTAATACCGGCATCGGAAGATATTGAAATAGTTATTCCAGATATCGATGTGGATCAATTAAGTAACAAAAATCAAACAATTCAAGAAATTTTTGACCTTGCAGTTGGGGAAAGACCTGAAATTAAAAGTGCATACATACGTGTGGAGTCTGCAAACATAGGTTTAAAAATATCAAAAGGTGCGTATTATCCTTCTTTGCGATTAAATGCCAATTTGTTTACTAACTATTCAGATTTTGCTGATCGGGAGAGAATTTTATATGATAATACAACTCCCCTAATCCAAGAAGTTCCAATCGGTTTTTACATCGATGATAGCATGTTAGAAGTTCCCGTGTATTCGCGAATCACATCTGGAACGATAATAGGCACAGAATCCTTCGACCGTTCCAAGCAGTGGAAAGAGAATTTTAGTCAGGCATTAAATATTAACCTATCCATACCTATCTTTAATAATTTTCGGACTAGCTCCAATATACAAAGAGCAAAAATACAAATGCAACAATCTGAAATTGAGGTTAAAGAGCAAAAAAATCAACTTCGTCAAGCGATTGAATTAGCATTCAATGATACCCAATCCAGTCAAAAAAGTTTTCTGGCCTCCAAAAAACAAGTAGAGGCATTAGAAGAAACATTAAGAATTATCGAGAGTCAATATAATTTAGGAGCGGCCAATTTTACAGAATATCAGATTGCAAGCAATAATCTTTTTGTGGCAAAATCAGACTTAGCTCGCTCGAAATACAATTACATTTTTAAGCAAAAAATATTAGATTTTTATCAAAATCGACCCTTAACTTTCTAATATGAAAATTCCTAATCAAAAAAAGTCAAATTATAGGCTAGCTCTTTTTCTGTCGGCGCTCGCAGGCCTGCTATTGCTATTTGCCATTATTGGAAAATCATACGGATGGGTGGGCAAGAAAAAAATGTTTGAAGTAGATATGGCCAAAGTGTCTTTAAATACTATTGTTGAAAAAGTAAGTGCTTCTGGAATGGTACGTCCAGTAATAGAGGTAAAAATAAGTCCTGAGGTGGCAGGTGAGATCATTGAACTTCAGATTGAGGAAGGCGATTCTGTTAAAACAGGAGATTTATTACTCAAAATTAGGCCAGATAATTTCATATCTGCTCTAAATCGTTCTAGAGCTAATCTAAATCAACAAAAAGCGAATTTAGCAGCCTCCAGGGCCAATTTAGCAAGGGCAGAGGCGAGTTTTTATCGATCTCAATTAGAATTCAATAGACAATCACTTCTGCATAAAGAAAAAATGATTTCGGATGCAGAATATGAGTTGGCTGAAGCTAATTATAAAATAGCAACTCAAGATTTAGAATCTGCTAAGCAAACGGTTGAAGCGGCAGTTTACATCGTGAAAAGTTCACAAGCGTCGGTTGATGAGGCACAAGAAAATCTTATGTTAACTAATATCCAAGCACCCATGACCGGTATAGTTTCTAAGCTAGATGTAGAAAAAGGGGAGACAGTTGTTGGAACAAGTCAAATGCAAGGTACCGAGATGCTAAGAATCGCGGATCTAACTAATATGGAGGTCCAGGTGGATGTTAATGAAAACGACATTATTAAAATATCGATAGGCGATACGGCCTTAATAGATGTTGATTCCTATTCCTATTTTAAAAAAGAATTCAAAGGAGTCGTTACCCAAATAGCCAACTCAGCTAACAATAAAGTTTCTTCGGATGCTATAACAGAGTTTGAGGTGAGAATTCATATATTGAATGAATCATATCAAGATTTGCTGAAGGAAATGAATATTGTTTATCCTTTTAGACCGGGAATGACAGCGAGTGTAGAAATTATAACCATGACCAAGGATAATATTCTAACTGTTCCTTTATCTGCTGTAACGACTCGTAAAAAAATAAAAAAGAAGTCCTATGACTCTGAGGAGAAAGCTGATGAGTATTCTGATGACAAACTGTCTATGGATCAGAAAGAAAACGATCAATCTAACAATGAACTTTTTGAAGAAATAGTTTTTGTTCATAAAGAGGGGATAGTAAAGAAAGTTAAAGTTCTAACAGGTATTAGTGATTTTGAAAATATTGAAATAATTTCAGGATTATCCAACGAGGATGAAATTGTCACCGGTCCTTTTATGTTGGTTTCTAAACGATTGAAAGATAATAGTTTAGTAGTGCTTAGAGAGCTAGATCGTAAAAGTCAGATTGATGATGAAGATGATGCTAAAGATTAGAGGGTAGGATATGAAATTTATCTTTGAGTGTTTGAAAAAGTTCTTGAATTGGTAATCCAACAACATTATAATAACAACCTCGAATACCCACGACTCCAATAATACCTATCCACTCTTGAATACCATAACCACCTGCTTTGTCAAATGGTTTGAAGGTATCTATATAAAATTTAATTTCCTTTGAGGATAATACCTTGAAGGAAACATCGGTAATTGAAGAAAAAGAGAATCTTTGAGTTGTATTTGAAATACAGACTCCTGTAATAACTTGATGAGTTTGACCAGATAATCTTTCAAGCATTCTTTTGGCTTCAGCGTAGTTATTTGGCTTTCCTAAAATTTCGTCTTCGAGGATCACTGTGGTGTCGGCAGTTATTATGTTTTTTTTGTCAAAAATTTTTTGATAATGATTATTTTTTTGGACTGCTATAAACTCGGCAACCTTATTTTTGACCATATCCACTGGAAAAGATTCTTCAATTTTAAACGACTTGACTTCAAAACTATAGTTTGCATCTTGTAGTATTTGTTTTCTTCTCGGTGATTGAGAACATAAGGTCAAATGATTAGTCATAATTGGACATTTTTTAAGTTGATTTATTCAGTTGAGATTTTTATAGTTACTATACTTTGTTAATTAGTTGATCTTAAAAACAGTCAAAATTGTAATTGAGGTGGCTATTTCTTCCTTTTTGTTTAAATACTTTTGAGTTGCTTTTAAGATTTTTTTCTCCATTACAATATTATTTTAGTTTGTGACAATAGTCACAACTAAAATATATCAAACTGTGATTTGTACAGAGACATTTTGTGTTAACTTTGTAACATACTTATATTGAATAACCTATTATGGATTTATTTGAAAAATTATTGAAAGATAGGGGGCATTTGGGTAATCATTCTCATGTAGATGATAATTATTATATGTTTCCCAAATTGGAGGGGGAAATAGCGCCTAGAATGATGTTTAAGGGTAAGGAAATGCTTACCTGGAGTCTTAATAATTATTTGGGTTTAGCAAATCATCCTGAGGTAAGAAAGACAGATACACAGGCTGCCGAAGAATGGGGTCTTGGATACCCTATGGGTGCGCGTATGATGACAGGAAATTCAGATTATCATGAACAGCTCGAACAAGAATTAGCCACTTTTGTAGGAAAAGAGACAGGCATGTTACTTAATTTTGGTTATCAAGGAATTATGTCTGTCATAGATGCTCTTGTTGATCGCAAGGATGTTATTGTTTACGATGCTGAATCACATGCCTGCATCATTGATGGTTTGAGACTCCACATGGGCAAACGATTCGTTTACCCCCATAATGACATAGATAATCTTGAAATACAATTGGGGCGCGCTGAAAGGCTCACTAAGGAATCCGGTGGCGGAATACTTGTTATTACAGAGGGTGTTTTTGGGATGTCAGGTAATATGGGAAATTTGAAGCCTATTATTGCTTTAAAAGAAAAATTTAATTTCCGTTTGCTTGTAGATGATGCTCATGGTTTTGGAACTATGGGAGCTACAGGAGCAGGAGCGGGAGAAGAGCAAAATGCACAAAAAGGCATTGATATATACTTTTCGACATTCGCCAAATCAATGGCCAGTATAGGAGCTTTTATCGCTGGAGATTTTAATATAATCGATCATTTAAAATATAATATTAGATCTCAGATTTTTGCCAAAACACTACCTATGCCCGTAGTTATTGGAAATCTCAAAAGGATTGAGCTGCTTAGATCTAATCCAGGTTTGAAACATCAGCTTTGGGTCATTGTCAATGCTATACAGAATGGATTAAAAGAGAAGGGTTTTAATATTGGAACAACGCAATCAGCGGTAACTCCAGTTCTATTAAACGGAACTACTTATGAAGCTTTGAATTTAGTAAGAGACTTAAGAAATGAATATAGTATATTTTGTTCTGTTATTGCTTACCCTGTTGTTCCCAAAGGTGTTATTATGCTCAGGATCATACCTACGGCGGTCCATACTTTACAAGACGTAGCTCAAACTATCTTAGCTTTTGAGAAGGTTAAAATAAAGTTGGATGCTGGTTTTTATGCGAAACAAGGTGAAAAGGCAGCTATTTTGGCCAAAAAAGAGGGATTATGATAAAAAAATTAGTTTTTCTTGATTTATCTTTTTTACTTAGTAGGATAGATACATTATTAACTGTTAAATGATACAAAAAGATGAATAGATTCAATCAACTTAAAGAACTAGTAGATGCCCTAGAAGGGGATTTTGAAAAGTTTTACGAAAAGGGAAATAATGCTGCTGGTACTAGAGTTAGAAAAGGGATGCAAGAAATGAAAAATGTAGCACAAGAAATAAGAATTGAGGTTCAAAATAAAAAGAACTCTTAAGATACAAGTACTTTTCTAGGATATAAATCCTCTTTAGGATACAAAAAAGGATCAGGTAAACTGGTCCTTTTTTTATGTTTAGAAAATAAAAATTTGAAAAATAATACAGACATCTTATCCTATCAAAAAAAATTGAAATAATCATTATATGATAAGTTTTAATTCAAAGCATGTCGTTTTTTTTTTCCTCTCGCTGTTTATTAATTGTAATGACATTTCTTTAGAGAGAAAAAAAAATATACTAGGTGTGAATCAAAAGTTATTATCTGAGGAGAGTTATATCTTCAATAATTTCAGATTAAATACACCAAAAGATTGGGTTTTGGTAAATCCCAAAGACTCTATTAACTTAATTTTTTTGTCTCCAATTGATTCAAGTATGCTGTTAGTTAATGTTACTCAAAAATTTGATTCTTCTGGTTTTCTAGAGTCTCGTTATGCAGAGTTTTCAAATAATGGGATAGACTTCGAACAATATGTTTTCCAAAATTCCGTTGCCATTATTTTTGATATTAAAGTACGGAAGGATGATGATTCACTAGGTTTATATTTTGCAGTTCCCCAAAAACAGATGAATGACAATCTGTTTAAGATTGAGTCATCGCTCGGTTCTATACGTTTAGAATAAATATAATTGTAATTCTTCGTTAAATTAAATATCTTTAGCTAGTATAATTAAGTTAATAACCAATAATAAGAATCATGAAAAAAGTTTTATCTACTATTTCAATTTTATTTATTATGACTTTTGCATTGTCCTCTTGCTACAGTATAAAGCATACAGTTGGCGAAGGTGCGCAAGGGAGTACAGAAGTGATGGAACGTCAGTGGTATGTTCTAGCTGGATTAATTCCATTGAATCAGGTAAATACTCAGTCTATGGCAGGTGGTGCCGAAAATTATACCATCGAGGTCAAGCAAAGCTTCGTGGATATGATTATAGGAGCTTTTACTGGTTCAATAACCATTTTTCCGAGAACTGTGACAGTAACTAAATAAACCTTATATTGAGGATATAAAAGAATCAGTTTATTCTGATTCTTTTTTTTTGAACTCATTCTCCAAATAAACTGATCCCTCAATTAAAGGCGAGCGGACTGTTTTTTCACAAAGACCGATGGTCTTTAGTGCAGTTTTTATTGAAGTTGGATTTCCCTCTAAACTCATTAAGTTAAATAATAAGTTGAGTTCCTTCTGAATCTTTAGTGCATTATCGAAATTATTATTAAGGGAATATTGTACCATTTTGCCAAATTCATTTGGCTTGTAATTGGCAATAACTGAAATAGATCCACTTCCTCCAATCTTTAATATAGCTAGGGTATCAGCATCATTACCGGATATCAACAAAAAATCATCAGGTTTTGAATTCGAGATGCGTTTACATTGCTCTAAGTCTCCAGAGGCTTCTTTAATACCTATGATATTAGGGTGCTCTGACAAGATAAGTGTGGCATCGGACGCAAGATTAACACCGGTCCGAGAGGGTACATTATAAAGGATTATAGGATGATCAGAGGAGTCTGCTATCTGTCTGTAATGGGAGATTAGACCTGTTTGACTTGGCCTGTTATAATAAGGAGTTACAGATAGTAATCCATCAATATTATATTTATTAATGTAATTAATTTCTTTTAGCAATTGGTTGGTGTCGTTACCCCCCAATCCGAATAGGATCGGTTGATTTGTTGCTTTTTCCTTTACGAATTCAAGAATTTCTATTTTCTCGTTCCAGCTTAATGTAGGGCTTTCAGCAGTGGTACCAACAATTGAGAGATAATTTATTTCAGGAAAGTCTACAAATTTAATAATTCTCTCAAGAGCCTCAAAATCAATTTTTTTATTTAATAAAAAAGGTGTAACCAAAGCTACACCAGTACCCCTAAATAGTTCATTCATTTTAATTTTCTATTAATTTTATGTAGCGCAAAAAAGTTTCATGCTCATTTTCTAATAGGGGTGCAATTTGTAAAGTTAATAATTGATTTTGGGGTATAGATTTATATCCTATGTAACAATTGGCCTTACAATGAATCGCTAAATGATTGATTAGATAATTATTACTTCGATCAATTAAAATAGCGTAATCCGATTTATTACTAAAAAATTCCTGAACCCATGGATTCTTAGGTGTTCCAAAAAATGTAAAGTCGTTTTTTGTTGCAACTTTTATTTTATTGTCTTTGTGAGATCGACCAGATGGGGAAACGCCAATGGATTGAACGCTTTTTCCCAATTTTTCGAAAGAATGGGTCAATGCTTCCAGATCACATGTCTTGTTTTCATCTAAATTTATGATAATAACAATCGTTTTTATTTCTTTGAATCCTTCAACTTGAACATTATTTTTTTTGATTCGAAGTTTGAATAACCACTCAAAAATTAATTTTTTTAACATTATTATGAAATTAAGTTTAAAAATTCCGTTTCAGTTAATATTTTGACTCCCAAATCTAATGCTTTTTCTCTTTTTGCGGGTCCCATATTTTCACCCGAAATCAGATAATCAGTCTTAGATGAAATATTGCTTGTTATCCTGCCTTTCTGTAATTTGATCATATTTTTGATAGATGCTCTGTCATGTTTTAAAAATACACCAGAAACGACTAATGTTAATCCTGCAAGTTTATTGCCATGACTGCCATTTGATGGTTCTTCGAGAACTAATTTTACTCCTGAGTTTTTCAAACGATCGACCATTTCAAGGTTTTCTCTTTGCAAAAAATACTCTTTAACACTTTTTGCGATAGTTTCTCCAATTTCATCAACAGCTATAAGTTGTTCAAATGAGGCCTCTTTTAAGTTGTCAATACTAAGGAAGTGTCTAGCCAGTTTTTCTGCCACTGTTTTTCCTACATACCTGATACCCAGCCCAAAAAGGACCAATTCAAAGCTAACTTCTTTAGATTTTTCAATTGCGTAAATAATATTTTCAGCAGATTTCTTTTGAAGTGATCTTGTTTTATTGTCTTCTTCGGAATTTAAAAGAAGCCCATTTAATTGATTAAACTTGAGATGGTAAAGATCAGAGACATCTTTTATTAACTTTTTTTGAATGAGCCCTCTAATAGTTTTATTTCCTAAGGATTCAATATTAAGTGCGTTTCTAGAAATAAAGTGGGTAATACGACCTAAGATCTGTGGTGTACAACCGAGTTCATTAGGACAATAGTGGTTGGCTTCTCCATCTGCTCTAACCAAATAGGTTCTACACTCTGGGCATTTATCAATATACTTGACTGGGAGGGCACCGGAATCTCTCTCTTCTTTGTTTATATGAGTAATTTTAGGAATGATTTCTCCACCCTTTTCAAGAGTTACTAGGTCATTTTCATGTAAATCTAATCTAGCAATTTCATTGGAATTATGAAGACTTGCTCGTTTTACAATTGTACCAGCTAAAGAGATTGGTTCAAGATTAGCAACAGGAGTTATAGCACCGGTTCTTCCTATTTGATAAGTAATATTTTTTAAACGGGTTTGCACGCTCTCGGATTCAAATTTAAAGGCGATGGCCCATCTAGGAAATTTTGAAGTAAAACCCAGCTCATCTTGGCTCCTAAGATCATTTACTTTGATAACGACACCATCAATTTCTAAAGGTAATTTAGATTTTTTTTTAGACCATTTTTCGATGTAGTTCATGACCTCATCAATATTTCTGCATTTATTGAAAGTGTTTGAGATATTAAAACCCCAATTCTTCATTAAATTCAAAGATTCAAAATGAGAATTGCAGATATTTGAATCCGAGATTAATCCATAGATATAACAATCCATGTTTCTTTTTGCCACTATCGTTGAGTCTTGCATCTTCATGGTTCCTGAGGCAGCGTTTCTTGGATTAGCCAAAGGAGGTTCATTGTTCTCTTGTCTATTTTTATTTATCTTTTCAAATGATTTTAAGGGTAGGAAAATTTCCCCCCTTACTTCAATTTTTTTTGGCCAATTATTACCAAAAAGGGCAAGGGGTACAGATTTAATTGTCTTTACATTTTGGGTGATATCGTCCCCTTTAACCCCATCCCCTCGAGTAACCGCTCTCAATATTTTACCCTGTTCATAAATGATGCTGATGGCTAATCCATCAAATTTTAGTTCGCATACGTATTCAAAATTGTTTGAATTTAATTTTCTTTTAATTCGTTCATCAAAATCTATTAAGTCCTGTTTGGAATAAGTGTTTGATAATGAAAGCATAGGAAACTGATGAGCAATAGTTTCAAATTTTTTACTGATATATCCACCCACTCGGAGGGTAGGTGAATCGGGTTGAATGAATGACGGATAATTATCTTCTAATTTCTCCAATTCCTTTAATTTTTTATCAAAAGCTTGGTCTGAAATTTTATTTATATCTTTCTGATAGTATTGATAATTGAGATAATTTAATTCCTTTGTGAGTTGAATTATTTTTTTTAATATGGGATTCATCTCCTAGAATAAGTTGAGTAATTTGAAAATGTAATTTATCTAATATTAAACGGTTATTGATAATAATTTATAGGTTTGTTATTTTTAAAATAATTAATGTTTTTCAGTATTTGCAATACTTAATAAAGCAATTAAGTTTAGAATGATGAGTTAAAAAAAATCTATTCAAATAAGAAAATAAATTACAATTATTCTTAATAAAATATAAAATTATTGAATTTTAAAAATCAGTTAGAGGGAATTAATGTATTCCATATCATTCGAGATTTGGTAGAAATGCATGATATTAAAACATATGTAATTGGAGGTTACGTTCGAGACTTAATCATTGAAAGGAATAGTAACGATATCGATATCATGTGCCTTGGTAGTGGAATTCATTTGGCTCAATTATTTAAGAATAATATCGGCGAAAGTGCATCTTTAACTATTTATAAGCAATTTGGAACTGCATGTGTGAAATATCAAAAATTAGAGATAGAATTCGTTGGAGCTCGAAAAGAATCTTATAGATCTGAATCTCGAAAACCAATAATAGAAGAAGGTACTTTGCGGGAAGATCAAAATCGGCGGGATTTCACGATCAACGCTTTAGCTGTAAGCCTAAATAAAAAAGATTTTGGAGAACTTTCTGATCCATTTGATGGAATAACTGATTTAACGAGTAAAAGTATAAAAACTCCATTAAATCCAGAAGATACTTTTTCAGATGATCCTTTGAGAATGCTTCGAGCAATCCGATTTGCATCACAATTAAATTTTGATATTGAGTCTGATACTTTCTATGCCATTAAAAAAATGTCTTCAAGGATAAATATAGTCTCCCAAGAACGTATCACAGGTGAATTGAACAAAATCATTTTATCTAAAAAGCCTTCCTATGGTTTTAATTTGTTATTTCGGTCGGGTCTTTTAAAAATTATTTTTCCTGAATTACAAAAATTACATGGAGTTCTAATTAAAGAGGGAAAATCACACAAAGACAACTTTTTTCATACTTTGCAAGTATTAGATAATATTTCAAAGGTTACTGATGATTTATGGTTAAGGTGGGCTGCTATTTTACATGATATTGCCAAGCCAGTTACACAGAGGTTTAATAAAAAGGTAGGATGGACCTTTCATGGCCATGAGGATAAAGGTGCTCAATGGGTTCCTGGTATTTTTAAAAAAATGAGACTCCCTTTAAATGGCCATATGAAATTGGTTCAAAAATTAGTTCGACTTCATCTCAGACCAATTGCATTGATAAGTAAAAATGTAACTGATGCTGCCATCCGACGCCTTATGTATGAAGCAGGTGATGACTTAGACGACTTACTAATTTTATGTAAAGCAGACATTACTTCTAAAAACAATAATAGAGTACAACAGTATTTAATGAATTTTAAAACTGTGGAGGACAAAATTAAAAAAGTGGAATCAAAAGATTCTCTTCGAAATTTTAAGAATCCAATCTCTGGCGAAGAAATTATGAAAATATTTGATTTGGAGCCTTCCAGAATAGTAGGAGAGTTAAAAGAGATGGTTAAAGAGGCTATAATTGAAAATAAAATACCAAATCAATATGATGCTGCTTTACATTACATAAAAAAGGAAGGTAAAAGTCAGGGACTGGTCATAAAACAGAAGTAATTCTTATATTTACTTAAACATAAGTTCAAAGAATGAAAAAAATTATTAAGACATTGATTCTTGGCTCTGTACCCTTTTTGACATTTGCACAAGATAAAATTGAGACTGACACGCTATTACCTATGGAGTTTCAAAGACAAATATTTATTTATGGATCGGCTAAAAAGTATAATGATAAGGCGATTCAAATAGCAACTCTATATAATTTATTATCATATAACCCCAATAATAGTGCCATCCTAGATTCAATCGCCCTTGCTTATTTTGAAAGTCAACAATATGTTTCTGCAGCATTGGTAAGTGCAGATGCAGTTTCTTTGAATCCAAAAGATGAGTTAGGCGCTGAAATAGCTGCATTAAGTTTCGAGCAAATCGGAGCCTCCGAGAGAGCACTGAAATATTATGAAACACTCTATCTACTTAGAAATGATATAATGATTCTTTATCAAATATCGTTTCTTCAGTATAGACTTAAGAGGTTAAATGAGGCTTTCACTAATGTAGATATAATTATCGCAGATCCTACTTCTAGCAAAGTTCAAATTATTTTCCCTAAGGACAATGAATCAGAACAAAAAGTTGCATTAGAGATAGCCGCTAAACGTCTAAAAGCCATGATTTTTGAACTCAAAGAGAATATAGTTGAAGCAAAAAAAATCTATGAAGATATATTATCATCCTCACCGGATTTTGATCTTGTAAGAAAGCAGCTCGAAGATTTAAAATAGGAGGGTATCCACTTTAGTGAAGTTCTGGATTAATATTTATTTTTCTGTATATAATTAGTAGTAGTAATAATTATGATTTTATCAAGAATTATTATTCCTGGGTCTTAGTATTTTTCAATGAATTTCAAATTGATCCAGACTATTCGACAGAGTATATTGGTGTTTTTAGAGGTAACGATTTATTTGTGCAAAATCCATATCGAAATGTGTCGTCAGACTATTGTGTTAAAAAAATTGACTTAAATGGGAATACACTTAATTTAAACTACCAATTAAGTGCCTTAGTCGTGGATTTTGATGGAATAGATTTATTCTCACCGGTTTCAATCAAAATTTTTCGTAAAGACTCTCTCTGTAAACCTGTGGTAATTAATCCAGATGCCATATTTTATCATTCCAATTTTAGTTTTAATAAAGTTTCAGTAAGTGATACCCTTTTAGAATGGGAGACTCAAGGTGAGCATGGTAATGGGTATTATTCGATAGAAAAATTATCAGATGGTCTTTGGGATCAAATTGCCGAGGTAAAATCAAAATCGAATTTTGATAGAGCAGTTTATAGAATAACTCCCAAATTAGTCCCAGGAGCCAATAAATTTAGAATAAGATATGACTTTAAGGTCGATAAATATTTATATTCTCGAGAGTTTGATTTTGAATATTATCCAACTCCTGTGTCCTTTAAAATCAATGAAAAAATGCAGATCCTAAAACTTTCAAGACAAGCCCATTATGAGGTATATGACTCTGGATCTGATTTGGTCATGGAAGATAATGGTATTGTAATCGATATCAGTGGCTTAAAAAAAGGTGATTATGTTATTTATTTTGATGGAAAAGAGCCCGCTGGATTTTCAAAAAAATGAGGGTACGTAATTGTATACATTTATTTCAAAAAATTCACTTAAAATGACAACAATGAGTAAAATACCTAAGATAATGGGACTCAAATAAGTAATTGTAAAATTAAGATACTTACTTATTAATTTCTTTTTAAATCTTTCATGTCCAAATGATAATTCTTTATAGAGATGCTCTTTTCTCCATATTTGTGCAGCAAAGATGACAATACAAAGACCCCCAAATAGTAGCATACTATCGGTTATTTTTGATACTAGAGAAAGAAAATCTGAAGATCCAGCAATTTGGAATTGATCGGAGAAGAAGTCAGATGCTCCATTTGAAAGCATTGATGGTAATCCTATTATAAAAATAATCAATGAGGTAATTAAAACAGCTTTTTTTCTGCTTATTCCCCATTCGTCTACGATATATGCTGTAGGTACTTCTAGTAATGAAACGGTGGATGTTAGTGCTGCAAATGATAATAATAGAAAGAATGTACCGCCCACAAAGGCACCTAAATTTGGTCCGAGTGTTTCAAAGGCTTGTGGCATGGTAATGAAAATTAAACTAGGGCCAGCTTGATCAGAAGCAATAGTGCTCATATTTCCGTGATTGATAAAAGCAACTAATGGGAAAATCATCAAACCAGCAATAAAAGCAATACTTACGTCAGCCAATGTAATAAAAGCAGCCGAGGAAATGATATTATCATTTTTGGATAAATAACTTCCATAAGTAATAAGGGTGCCCATACCTAGTGAAAGTGAAAAAAAAGCTTGTCTTAACGCTCCTCCGATTGTATTTATAGTGATTTCGTTGAGGTCTGGAAGTAAATAAAATTTGATACCCTCTAAGGAATTGGGCAAAGTAAAAGTGTATGCTGAAATTACAATAATCATTATAATGAGTGTAGGCATAAGAATTTTTGATAATTTTTCTATACCTCCTGAAACACCTCTTCCTACAAAAAAACCTGTTAAAGTCATGAAAATGATGGCATAGGTAGCAACTTTAACTATGTCAGAGGTGAAATCTCCAAAATGCCTACTCACGCTAAAGTTGCCAATAATCATTTCAAAAAAGAATCCAAAGGCCCAGCCAGCAATCACATTATAAAATGATAAGATCAAAACACCGGCAAGAACACCAAAAATACCTATAAATCTCCAATTTTTGAACCCCAATGAAGTAAATGCACCTACCGGATTCTTACGTGTTTTTCTCCCAATAGCGATTTCCGTGATCATTACTGGAAAACATAATAAAAAACAAAAAACAAGGTACATGACTACAAAAGCAGCACCTCCTCCTAATCCAACTTCGAAAGGAAATTTCCAAATGTTGCCTAAGCCCACCGCTGAGCCTGCTGCCGTTAATATGAATCCAAGTTTACTGGTGAATTTACCTCTATCTGCAACCATTAAATATAGTTAATTTTAAATAATGGCTCAATATACAATAATCATATGATTGACGAACATATGAACTCTATATAAATGATCTCACTCTAGGAGTATTTACATGCGGATGCTAAACATATGTTTTTCTTTGATAATTTGAGTGACTCTTCTTGGAACCATTTCTTCCCATTTTTTATCTCCTTTTTTTATTAGGGATAGTACCTCATCTGAAACAATAGAAAGCAAATTTGTTTTCGCACCTTTAATTCCAATTATTTTTTGGTTAGATAGAAGGAACTTATAAAGGTCTATTAGGTGATGAGATGGAACAAAGTCGTGGATAGTTTTAATTTTATCATCAATTAATGCAGGATATACGTAAATTTTTACGTTGAGGGCGAATAATTGGGCGAAGGACTCTATTATTCCTCCTTTTAAGTTTTCATAATAAGATTCATCAAAAATGTCCTTAAGATTACCTAATCCGCAAATAATTCGTAATTTCATACGCTGAGTTATATTGGATAAATAAGAAGCCAGCTTATAGTGCTCACGATAATTTGATATTAGAACGGTTTGCCCCAATGCACATAATAAATCTACTCGATCTAAATAATCTGCCTCATCAATTTCACCTTCTAAGGTTAAATCGTGAAGCGCTAACTCTGTAATGGCAAGAAGATGAGATTTTTCCATTTCTGATTCTTCCTTAATGACTTTTAGACCGTTAAGCATCATATCTACGCTAACATTAGTTACAGGTCTAAATCTTCCTCTCAGGACTAGTACATTTTTTTTATGCAATGCTTCAGAAGCTTGAAGTACGTTTCCTTTGGGTCCAAACATAGCTGAATGTGAGAGGCCATTTTTGACCAAAAGCAAACTCATCAATCTATTGTCAACTTGAGCAAAGTCAGGGCCCACAATTGAAAACATATCTACCTGAAACCGATCTTGGTTTAAATTATCTGACAGGGCTAGAATAATTTTTTCAGGATTGTCATAACTAAAGCAAGCATGAATCAAATTTACACCTAGCATGCCTAGGAGTAGTTGTTGCCATTGAGCATCTTTATCCAATAGCTGAACATGCATAATGCAGTTGTTGGGTAGAGTTGATGGATGCTTTTGAAATCTCAGTCCAATCCAACCATGTCCATCATTAGATTTAGCAAAGTTTAAAGTTTCTACTGTATTGGCAAAGGCAAAGAATTTAGTGGAGGGAGCCCGTTCTGTCAAACGCTCAGCTAAAAGATTATATTCTCTGCTGAGCATTTTATCCAGTTTGTCCTCACAAACGTATTTTTTAGACTTCCCGTAAATGGCATCACTAAAAGTCATATCATATGCGGACATAGTTTTAGCTATAGTACCTGAGGCAGCACCTGCCTTAAAAAAATGATTAGCTACCTCTTGTCCACCACCAATTTCAGCAATTGTTCCATATACTTCAGGATTTAAATTAAGATTTAAAGCCTTTTCTTTTGTTGTTAGAGTTTTATAAACTTCCATAAGTCAATTAATTCAACAAAAGTAAATCTTTAATTTATTAAAAGATTTTTTGCTATTGAAATTATTAATATATCGAGAATATCTTTTGCTGAATTAAGAATACAGGGTATATGGAAACTTACTTTGCAGTATCATTTCATTTGCAATATTACGAGAAATTTTAGTTGTATTCTCATAATGATATGCTGTTAATTGATTGATGATAGCCGTTAATGAGTCTAACTCTTTATCTTCATCAATTAAGTAAGCTAGCGCTTCATAGCATGAATTTTTTGACTTTCTAACTGCGTCGTACAAGTAGAGTTTGGTAAAGTTTATGAATAATTCAGCCGAAGCTTCTCCTGATTGATTAATTAACTTTAATGTCCTGAGCAATGTAGATTCGGCAACATAAGTTTCAATGACCATTTCTGAAATATTAATAAGCAACTCTTGTTCTTCATTAATTTGAGTTTCAAAGCTATCAAGTCCTTTACTTATTATCATTAAAGTTATTTTTTTGAGGTTCTTAATTATTCTGTATTCTTTTGAGAGCAATCCCGCATTAAAGGAACTTTCATGAATCATGTCTATCTTGAAAAAATCAAGTTCATGTTTTAAATTAAATTCTCCTTTTGCAATCTTTTTGATAATCATACTAACTAGAAGGATTCTATTTATCTCATTAGTACCCTCATAAATCTTAGCAATTCGTGCATCTCTATATGCCCTAGCCATCGGGGCTTCTTCTGAAAAACCCATACCCCCGAATACTTGAACTCCTTGATCCGCAATGTCATTCAAAACATCAGATCCATGCACTTTTATGATGGCTGCTTCAATTGCAAATTGTTCAATGCCTTTAAGTTTAGCCTCATTTTCTGAATATCCTTGTGCAATTAAAACATCAACTTGATCATCGATGTCTTGACCTGCACGATAGGATGCAGATTCGATACCAAAAGTTTTGACAGCCATTTGAGATAATTTTTGCTTAATAGCACCGAATGAAGAAATAGATAAACCAAATTGTTTTCTATCATTTGCATATTGGGTTGATTGATTTGCAATTTGTTTACAAGCGTTAATCACACCACAACCCAATTTAATCCTACCTACATTTAGGATATTTACTGCAATTTTAAATCCATTTTGACGACTCGAAAGCATATTTTCAATAGGTACTTTTGTGTCGTTGAAAAAAACTTGACGCGTAGAAGACCCTTTAATTCCCATCTTCCGTTCCTCATCATTCATGGTAATTCCACCAAAAGATTTTTCCACAATAAATGCAGTAAGATTCTTATCCTCTTCAATTTTGGCAAAAACAATAAACAAATCAGCAAATCCAGCATTTGAAATCCACATTTTCTGACCGGTAATTAAATAATGTTGTTTATCTTGAGATAAAACAGCTTTTGTTTTTGCTGCATTTGCATCAGAGCCTGAATCTGGTTCTGTGAGGCAATAACAGGCTTTCCACTCTCCAGATGATAGTCTAGGTAAATATTTTTCTTTTTGAGAGTTATCACCATAGTATAAAATAGGCAAAGTTCCAATACCTGTATGTGCCCCATATGCTGTGGTAAATGATCCAGCGGACGCAACGATGTCGGCAATTAGCATGCCCGTGTTGAAGCTCATGCCCAAACCGCCATATTGTTCAGGGATACATACTCCTAAAAGGCCTAATTCACCGGCTTTAGTCATAATTGAGGACATGAGTCCTTCTTCTAGGGCATCTATTCTATCAAAGAATGGGATTACTTCCTTATCTATGAAGTCTTGCGTGGCCTTAGCCATCATTTTTTGTTCATCATTGAATTCTTCCGGAATAAATATTTCTGAGAAATGAGGATGGTTGAATAAAAAACCACCCCCTTGGACATTTTTTTTTTCTAAGGCCTTTTCCATTTATACCTACGTAGTTAATTATGTGTTGCAAGGATAATATGTCAAATATAAACAATTTTGTTATGCATGCAGCGTATTTATAATAAAAATATTGAAAAGGTTGTAGACTCAGTACTCATGTTAGTTTACTACAATTTAATTATAATGGAATCTAAAAAATGGTTATAACCTTTAAAGAATCAGTAAGTATTTAGCCATTTCCATATACGCTGAAGTAAATTAAGGTTTCCATTAGGAGAAACTCTGGACTGATCCATTTTATTAACTGGGGCATCTAAAATTGTATGCGTCTTAGATCCATTTTTTTGTTTCTTGTTCGACTTCTTATTTGAAAGCTTAATGCTTGGTGGATTCGCTTTTAAATAACGTGCTTTTTTTTCCTTCTTTTGTTGATCAGCTCTTTTTTTCCTGAGTAGGCGCTCCTTCTTTGCTTTCTTTCTTCGAGCCTCCTCTAGCGGATTGAATGAGTTGGAAGTGATATTTTTCATTACAAACTTAGGGGAAATAGGAGCTGTTTTTTGCGATTTAATTCTTGATTTTTCTTTTAATCTTACTTTCTCTTTTGATAGTTCAATTTTGCCCTTTATAGTCAGACCTTTAAGTTTAACTACAGGCGCCTTTATAACTTCGATATTTTCATCATCATCATTTAAGGGATTGACCACTGTGGTGTTGGCTTTTTCATTCTCTTCAACTATTTCAGTATCATTTGAATCTGACATATCTAATGTCATTTTTGAATTGGAAATTGCAGGGATGGACTGCTCACTTATTTGAGATGGAGAATCTGCTATGGTAATGAGATTTTCTTCTATTCCATCGTCAGAATTATAGTAATCGAGAGCAATTTTAATTTGCTCATCAGTAAGTTTAGAATTGCTATTGGCTAACAATTTAATTCCTTCCTTTTTATAAAATAGCTCTAATTCTGAAGGTTTTAATTTTAATTTTCTAGATAGTGAGCTTAATCTCATGATAATATTGAAATAAAATTTCAAATTTAAGTGACAAGTGGGAATTTTGACCAAAAATGCTTAAAAAACTGTATATTTTCGTATAATTTTAATTCTTTAGTTTTTATTTAATTTCTTTGTATCGATGAGTAAAAGGAGACAAGAAATAATTGATCGCGCACTTAAGTTATTCAATGAAAAAGGATTTCATGACGTAAGCATCAAACAAATTGCAGATAGCTTATCAATTAGTCCTGGAAATCTCACTTATTATTTTACAAGAAAAACAGATTTATTAAAAGCAATTCAGCATCAATTGATTCAGGAAACCTCGATAGATATAATGCCGAGTGGATATATTACCTTATATCATTTTGAAGAAATTTTTAAAAGTTATAGTCAGATACAGGCAAAATACCACTTTTATTACAATAATCTTCAATACATATTTAGGACCTTTCCCGATATTACCAAGAGTTATCGAATAATAACGAGGAAAAGATTTCGAGACGCCAAATTATTGATAAATTACTATATCAAGACAGGGCGACTAAAGCCCGAAAATGAAAAAATCAATTATGCCTATTTTATTCGCACAATATGGATGATTAGTGTCTTTTGGAAAACGCATAGTTTAATGACAGAAGAATCATTTAAAGATAATCCCTCTCAACTTGAAATTTTATGGAGTAATGCTATACCATTAATGACAGAAAAAGGTTATCAAGAATATATTGAAATCATTAAATTTTCGTTTTCAGAAGTAGTAAAAGTCTGAAATACTATTTTATAAGTCCATTGCCGCTTCGACATTTTTATTGATAATAGGTTTTTTCGAGAGAAGCGAAATACATACAAACAAGAACATAGAGATAATGAGAGATATTGCACCAATATCAATAGCATAAGGAATCTCGATATTAAATATTTTGACACTAAAATTGATTAAAAGGCTAGAAATAATACATACATTGGCAGCCAAGGGAGTGGCACGTTTCCAATTAAATCCAATCACAACCACAGGAACAATAGCTGACGCAAATGTCCCCCAACCAAAAGCTCCTAAAATAGCCACTAAATCTCCTGAATAACGGCCAAAAAAGGCTGCAATTACGGTTAACGTTAAAGTAATTAAACGTGCCCAAAAGAGATCATTTTTAATTGTAATTCCCATGGCATCGGGAATATCATGCATAATTGCTGCCGTACCAATATTAAGGAAGGCGTCCGCGGTAGACATAATAGCAGCGAAAAGACCAGCAAAAACAAGACCCGCCAATATGGGATTGGTATAATACTGTAGATAAACTGAAGCCGCCATATCTGCATTGGACAATTCAGGATGCATTTCACTAATTATAAGCGCTCTCATGGCTAAACCTATCGATAACCACAAGAGAGCAGAAAAAAAATAGCCAATTATTGAAGTGGGTAAAATGTATTTTGCATCTGATATGTTTTTATACATCATCATCTTGGTAATTACGTGTGGTTGCCCTGCTCCACCCATCATGAAGACAAAAAGCCATGATAATGCTCCCATAGCTCCCATAGTACCCCAAGGGCCAATTGCTCCAGTATCATCTTGAGCGATGATTTGACTGATTTCTTGAAAGCCTCCTTCAAATAAATTATGCACACTAAAAAAGATTAATAGTGCACCAAAAATCATGATGGCACCTTGAAAAAGGTCTGTATAAACAGAAGCGACAATTCCTCCAGTGATACTATAAAAAATTAAGATAGCACAAGAGATGAGCATACAATAACCAATATCTAAAGAACCAATGAAACTAGATGCATTAAATATTTCTTGTAATACAATGGACATCGCTAATATCTGTGTGGCTAAGTAGCCTAATACACCCAAAATAATTGCCAAAGCCATAAGCCCTTGGGTAAAAACATTATCATATCTTAATTTCACGACATCGGGTAGCGAAATGGGGTTTCCAATTTCAGCAAACAATCTCAAACGTTTTGCTAATAAAAAAAAGGATAAATTAAATCCCATTATCACGCATACAAACATCCATGTAGAGCTCATTCCCATTTTATAAACCAGGGCCGGTCCCCCGATAAATCCAAACCCGCTTAAAAGACTTGAAAATAAAGCAAACCCAGTAACGAAGATGCCCAAGTCTTTCCCAGCCATGAAAAAATCTTGAGTAGATTTAGTTTTTCTAAGGGCCCAAATGCCAATCATAATAGTGAAAAGCATGTAAGTAGCGATAGAACCGAGTATGATCGAGTTTCTAAATGATTCCAAATTATTTATTTTGGGATTTAATATTTTTTTTAAAGTTTTTGAAGGCTGCCTCAGTTATGATGAATTTGTCAAAATAACGTATATAAATGAAGGATAGGAATAGAGGGGAAAATGCAATAAAGTAAATCATTATTGCAGTGGCTCTTGGAAAACCAAAATAAAAAGTCTGATCAATAAGATCATTTGAAAAAACTAATATACTCAGTAGATATAAATAAACTGAACAAAAGCAAACCATAGGTATTTGAATTTTTTTTTGCTTGTTTTTAGTTAAATGTTGGGTAGATAATAATAGGCTTCCTAAATAAACCCAAACCATTCCAACGCAGAAAATAAAACTATATAAAGAATACTGATCTGAAGTTTTACCTGAAGTCATGAGGCTACTGAACTTTAAATGTTCGGTTTGATAATAAGATATGTCTGGAATTACTAACAAAAAATAGATAGTAACTAGCATCAAAAAAAGCGTGCCTATCAATAAGAATTTGTCAATTTTTAATTCCAAAAGACTCAATGTTTATTTCACTAAAGTACTTAAAGGTAGATTAAATTAGTAGATCTTTTCAATTAAAGTATCATTAGATAAACATTGTTGATCACCCTAATTTATCGATTGAATTTAGGTTTATTTGAAATTAACTTTCTCAATTCACCCAATAATTTATTGTTTTTAAGTAGATCTTACATATCAAGTAAACTATATATAATGAAGTCAGATTTTCATTTGAGCGCTGCTCAAGAGGAAATATCCTTCGAAACGAAGAGTAATGGATAGTTGTAGTTTAATTATATATTAATTTAACTTTTTTCTAAGAATTAGTCTTTGAGGGATCAACTGATTTAATATAAGAATTATGATATTCATCTAACATGCTTATTGTGGCCTTCAACAAATCTTTAGTTTCTATTAACAGGCTAAAATAAAGAGTGGTATTTTTCGGACTTAATTCTTCCGATCTAGTACGTGCAATTTGTTTATCAATTTTTTCAGAAACTGAGTTGATTAGGTTTTTCTTCTCTTTTAAAATTATACCGATTTCCTCAAATGACTCTGTTTTAAAAGCATTGATGATGTTATTGAAATAAATATCAATTCCATCGTTTAAACTTTTGAGCTCGTTGGTTTGCGTAGTCGTTAACTTTTTATGATTATTATTTACATGTTTATGGCTTACCTTCGATATGTATTTAAGCGATTGAGTCATATCTTTAAGAAAACCTACTAGGCTAATATAAAAATTACTTGCCCTTAAACTTGATTCATCTAAATTTTTGATGAAGTAAAATATATTGTCACTTAATTCATCAACTTCATTGGAAAGCTTGACGATTTGTTTTTTATTCTTTCTTAGTAATCTTAAATCATGTTCATCCAGACCTTTGATGGTATTGGTATAAATACGATTACTCCTTTTAACCACATTGGCAATATTTGCTGCGCTCTCGGTGATCACACCTTGAACTGAACTACTTTCTGCTTTTTTTAATACGTCTTCCGCCCTGAATTCTTTAGATTTTTTGACTCGAGAGATATAGTTTGAGCTGAAATTTAAGAGTACAATGAAGAGTAAAACAGCAATGGCTGTTGGACCTCCTAAATTTATTAAATAAGCGATAATACCCGCAGCTGAAAATGCGACAATGGCCGTAAAAAACCAACCACCGATGACACTCAATACTCCAGCCACTCTGTAAACGGCACTTTCACGACCCCAGGCCCGGTCAGCTAAGGAAGAACCCATAGCTACCATAAATGTCACATAAGTTGTTGAGAGGGGCAATTTATAAGAAGTTGCAATTGAAATCAATATTCCTGCCACCATAAGGTTAACGGCAGCCCGAACCATATCGAATGCAGGCAATTCTAATGTTTTATCTTTTGCCAATGCTATAATCGGTTTTTCAAATTGAGTTTCAATGTTATTTTTAACATTTTCTGGAAGCACTTGTGATAATCCATTTGAAATTATCATTGCGAGGCGTACTAATCCTCGAGAAATCCAATTGGGATTGAAACGTTCTTTAATTTCACCTTGATTAGATAAATCAATTGAGGTTTTAACTACTAATTTAGCTTTACTTGAAAACCATAAGGTTAAGACCATAACAATGCCGGCAATAAATAAAAATAAAGTTGGAGTAGGTACTTTTGCATCTAGTACTTGCATACTGAATTCATTGGCAGGTATCCCAGATATTACCCAAGCTTCATAGGACTGCCATGCAGCTATTGGCACACCAATGAAATTCACTAAGTCATTTCCAGCGAAGGCCAATGCCAGGGCAAATGTGCCAACACCAATAATAACTTTATAAATATTTATTTTAAGTTTTTTGATGAAGAGGAAAGACATAAAATACCATAAAACTAAACTGATAATGATGATGATAAATATTTGGTTAGTTAAAAAACTTTTGATGGTTTCATTTCCTAATAACTCAAAACTTTGCCCAGCGTACGTTGTACCCTTAATTCCCTTTAATAATATGAAATAAGTGATTGCAGTAAGAGCAATGCTTCCAAATAAAGCACCAATCCATTTTGCCTTTTTTTCATAATCATAAGACAACAGTAATCGTGAAATCCACTGTACTAAAGCTCCTACGGAGAATGCCACAACTACAGATAATAAAATACCGAGAATAATTTGAACAGCTTTTGACGTATTAATATAGGTTACTAGATCGCTAAAATCAGCTCCATCGCTGCTAATTTTGATAAGTGCCATGGCTACAGAAGCTCCAAGCAATTCGAAAACAATTGAGACTGTCGTTGAAGTTGGCATACCCAATGAATTAAAGAAATCTAACAATAAAATATCCGTAATCATGACTGCCATGAAAATGAACATGATTTCATCAAACATAAACTCCCCAGGATTAAATATTCCTTTTCGAGCTACCTCCATCATACCGCTAGAAAATATGGCTCCAAATGCAATACCTAGACTCGCCAATATCATGATTGTTCTAAAGGATATTGCCTTTGATCCCAAAGCAGAATTTAGAAAATTTACCGCATCATTACTTACTCCAACAATTAGGTCTGCAATGGCTAGAAAAACTAAGGCAATTACCATTAAGAAGAATATGTCATTCATAATTTCATAATTATTATTTAGGGTTAAATCTAATTCAATATTTAATGATTTTAACAATTAATTTTTATTTAGAAATGAAAAATTAGATTATAAAAATATTTTTGATTTGCCTCAAAATTTGAGGTTAAAATGTTTTGAATCGATTTTTAGCGACTTTTTTATCGTTAGTTTGTTCGCAAATTATTGGGTACTTAACAGAAATATCATGATTTGTTAACAATTTGGTAATATTAAGTTGAAAGAATTACATGACATTTGAAATAAAAAACAAAATATGAAAAATATTAAAAATAGTAGTTTTTAATTTTTTATTGTTCATTGGAATTATCATAGATACATATGGTCAAGGAATAGCATACGGATCCTTTGGTAAGGGGATTAAGGTTATGGCTAAAGATTCTTCATTTTATGGAAAACTTGGCTTTCGTTTTCAGACATTATTTTCCTCCTCTTTAAGTGATGGTAATGACTGGGAACGCTCGATGATGATTAGAAGATCTAGATTGAAAGCAGATGGTTGGGCTTTGTCTCCCAAATTCTCCTACAAGGTAGAGTTGGCATTATCAAATCGTGATATTAGGGGAGGTGGTAATCCAGAATTTGGTAATACTGCAAATATCATTTTGGATGCGGTTCTTAAATATCATATAAATGAGAATTGGTCCTTATGGTTTGGTCAAACTAAATTACCAGGTAATAGAGAGCGAGTTTATTCCTCACAAAAGCTTCAATTTGTGGATCGAAGTTTAGTTAATGCAAGATTTAATTTAGATCGAGATGTTGGTGTACAAATATATCACAAGGGTAATATCGGTAATCTTGTATTGAAAGAAGCTTTTGCAATATCTCTGGGTAATGGGAGAAATGTGATAATAGATGATGAAAATGGGTATCAGTATACAGGTAGAATAGAATTTTTACCGATGGGAGAATTTACTGGAAAGGGAGATTATTATGGAGCAGATTTGGCAAGGGAAAAAACATTAAAAGTTGCAATTGGTATAACAGCGGACTATAATAAAAATGCTTTTAGAAGTAGAGGTAACTTAGGAAGTTTTCTTGTAAATTCTACATCAGGAGATTACATTACCGACAACCTGAATTCATTATTTATCGATGCGGTAATTAAAAGGAAGGGTTTTTCCTCTCAAGCAGTTTATGCTTTTAGAAATTCAACAAATAGTCTGGCCAGTTTTGGTTTGGGCAAAGGATTCAATTTTCAAGCAGGATATGTATTTAATAATAACGTGGAATTAGCTGCTCGATATACAAATATTAACGCAGCAGAGATTTCTAGTTTGATTGATGAAACTGAATATGCCCTTGGATTTTCAAAATACTTTTCTGGTCACAATCTTAAGTGTCAAGCAGACTTATCTTACCATGATCGAGACATTGCAGCAGATGATTTTTTAAGATTCAGATTGCAGGTTGAGTTTGCCCTTTAATTATTCAATTTTCTTGTAATCCTTAAAAGGATTTAATGATAACTGCTCTATGGTAGTTCTAAAATTTGGCCAATCCTTTTCGTAAAATTTATTGATATTATCTAAAACTTGGAAAAGGACAGTTTCAAATTTTGAAATCAAATTATTCTCTGTAGACTTTGGAGCATGACTTGCATTGCTCGTGTAGCTATAAGCTTGACTATATCGGCTCATTAACGTTTTATCTGAATGCATGATAATACCTTGTCTTTCGTCCTTTTTGCCAAAAAAGTGGTCTAATAAAACATTTATACTGTCTTGAATATTTTGACAAAGTTTAATTTCAGACCGATATTGAATACTGTCTAAATTATCCAAATCTCTTTCATATTTCTTAGCCAATTTTAATCCCTCTTTTAAACGATTTACTGCTTGATACATTTTCATTTCTAGTTTTTCTAAAGATTTAAGTGCATCGTACTTCTTGGTTAGCTCATTTTCATTGATATCAATTCTGGGGTCAAAAAAGACTTTAATCATGCTTGAATCAGTATGTTTACCATAATAGGCCTTAATTTTGTAATCTCCTGGAAGGACGTCTACTCCACCTGGTTCTTTATTTGAGATTTTTGAATTTGCCCTTAAAATATTAGGGACACCTTTTTCATCTAATCTCCATGATAATTTGTGAAATCCTGATTTTTCTGGAGTTTTAAGTTTTATCGTCCGTATCACAGTTGACCTGTTTATTATTTGAAAGGTAATAGAATCAGGATTGATTTCTTTCATGTCAGATGATTTGGTTACATCTTTTTTCTTTCTTTCTTTTTTATTAACAGTCGTACTTTGATCTGATCTCTTTATGCTTTCAGGCACTTGAAGGAAGTAAGTGATTCTAGCATTAACAGAGCGATTTTGACCATGAAACATGCCATCAGCACCAAAACGAGAACCAGTGGGTTGCTGGAGTGCAACCTGATAGGCATCTGGTATTTGAAATAATTTTAAAGGTTCTTCAAGATATTCAGGATGTGCTGCAATTGCTCTTAAGGGTTGAATGTCGTCCAATACATACGCCGCCCTACCAAATGTACCAATTACTAAATCATGTTCTCTTGGTTGGATTACTAAATCCATGACATTTGTAGTTGGAAAACCAACAGTCCATTTGCTCCAGTTTTCAGCCTCATCAATACTTACGTATAAACCATCACCAGTCCCCAAAAAGAAAAGATTTGGTTCAATCGGATCTTGTAATATGCAAAGCGCGTAGTCTATCACATCATTTTTATCTACTATTTGCTTCCAACTCTGTCCAAAATCTTTAGTTCTGTAAACCATCGGAGCATCATTAAAGCGGCGATAATCATTCACCACAAGTAATGCCTCTGATGGATTTTGATGGGAAGCTTTAATTTGATTGATCCAAGCTCCCGATGGCATAGGTATATTTTTGGTGATATTTCGCCAATCATTACCTCCATTTTTACTTATATTTACCTGGCCATCATCACTTCCGGTCCACAGTAATCCTTTTTGGATAGGAGAGGGCTCAATAACCAATATGGTACAATAATTTTCAGCGCCAGTTGCGTCCATCGTAAGTCCACCACTTTCTCCTTGTTTTTGATATTCCGGATTATTGGTTGTAAGGTCCTTAGAAATAATTCTCCATGTTTGTCCTCCATCTATGCTTTTATGAACAAACTGAGATCCAAAATAAAGGGTATTTGGGTTAAAAGGATCACGATTCATAGCTGCATTCCAATTAAATCTGAGTTTTTCTTCACGTTCTGGATGAGTGGGTTGAATACCTTCATTATTTCCTGTTAGACGATCATAAATAACGGCACTTCCTTCTTGCGATGCTGAAATACCAAAACGATGATTATTAGGATCAGGTAATACATCAAAACCATCTCCAAATGAGATTTCTTGCCAGTAACTATTTCTAATTCCTTGTACCCGCCAAGTATAGGCAGGACCTGCCCAAGAGCCATTGTCTTGCATACCTCCATAAATATTATAGGGTATATCATTATCTACAGCAATGTGGTAAAACTGTCCAACTGGTATATTCTGTGCAAAATGCCAAGTTTTACCTCTATCCCGGGTGATATTTAAACCCCCATCATTACCATCAATCATATAATTTGGATCATCAGGATGAATCCACCAAGCATGATGATCGGGGTGTACTCCATTGGAGACGTTATAAGCTGGCATAAGTTCAGAGAAAGAATTTCCACCATCCTCACTCACATGTACATAGGTAAAAATACTATAAATCCTATTTTCATTTTTAGGGTCTACACGAAGATCACTGTAATAAAAGGGTCTATTACCTATTTCATTCCTGTCATTTATCTTTTTCCAATGGAAACCTCCATCGATAGATTTATATAATGCATTTTTTTTTGCTTCGATCAATGCATATATAATATTTGGACTGCTGGGGGCTACCGCGAGACCCATTCTGCCAAGATTTCCCTTTGGAAGTCCATTTCGATCTGTTTTTTTCGCCCATGTTTTACCTGCATCATGGCTAATAAATAAACCTGAACCAGCACCTCCTGATCTAAAAAACCAGGGATCACGATGATGATCCCAAAGGGCAGCTATAAGTTTATTTGGATTTTGAGGATCCATAACTAAGTCGGCAGCGCCGCTTGACTCGTTAGTGAATAAAATTCTCTCCCAATTGGTACCCCCATCTATCGTTTTAAAAACACCACGTTCTGGATGCGAACCCCATGGAGAACCAATTACCGCTACGTAAACTATATCTGGATTTTGTGGATGTATAATAATTCTGTGGATATTTCGGCTTTTCTCAAGACCCATTTTTATCCAATTTTTGCCTCCATCTAGGCTTTTATAAATACCGTCTCCACCATTTAATGAATTTCTGGGATTACCTTCTCCTGTTCCTACCCAAATAACTGAAGGATTAGATTGCTGAATGGCGACCGCTCCGATAGATGAAGTTGTTTGATCGTCAAAAATAGCATTCCATGTAACACCTCCGGAGGTGGACTTCCAAAGTCCTCCAGAGGCAGTGCCTACATAAATTATTTCAGATTGTCCATGAACCACATCGATAGAAGTGACCCGGCCTGCCATACCTCCAGGTCCTATGCTTCTCGGTTTAATTTTCCCCAAGAGCTCCATATCAAGTTTTTGAGAACTCAATAAGAAAGGAAAAACAATAACATAAAAAATTAAAATCTTCTTCATGAATTATGAACTTAAAAGTGAATGTATTGTGTAAGCAGCATTCTAAACATATAATTTTACACAGTTGGAGGAGATAAATTGTAAGTGGAGCAAAAAACTCACTGATATTTATTAATCTGTAAAATAGGTGTGATTTATGTTAAGATGGTTAGGTTATTTAGTAAGAAAACTTATCAAACACATATTAATTTATTTATTTATTTATTTCGTTCTGGACTTATCATGATGTGCGCTC
>PYIJ01136437.1_pt1 | contig 34462 bp, 38 predicted proteins | sample 3578051 | NCBI WGS metagenome assembly PYIJ01 (sample SAMN08408021, study PRJNA431606) | Marine metagenome isolate SA_KN192-05_S13_5m, whole genome shotgun... | biome: marine; feature: oceanic pelagic zone; material: water; isolation source: surface water sample, 0.2-0.8 um fraction ... | reverse complement strand
GACCACCATTACAACAATTAATAATTTTTGATTTTGATTTGATGTCTATCTTGAAAACCATTCCAGTATAATATTGAGAAAGTACAGAAAGCATTGGTCCAACAAGGGGCAAGGATTTATTGATCAAATATCTTTAGTTTCCTATACACTTTAAACTGTGTCTCTAAAAAATAATGACTACATAGTTGGCCTGATTTACCATAGTTCTATAGTTCATTCTAATCTAAAGGGGAAATATATATGTCAGCAAGGAAGCACAGGTTACTAATATTTCTATTTGCTTTCTGTCCTGGAATGTACACGGAAATTGTCATTGATGGTCTTCTTGATGAAGAGGACTGGTTAACAGCTAGGGAAGTTAATAATTTTTACGAAGTTTATCCTTACTCACTAGAAACTGGTCATAAAGATACTAGGATTTTTATAAAAGAAGACGAGAAAGGTATGTACTTCGGCTTTATAAATAAACAGCCTAAAGATACCATTAGACTCAATCAGCACCAAAGAGACCAAGGGGTAAGACCTCCCATAGGTGATCAAAATGGAGTGACAATAGATTTTGATAATGATGCAAGGACAGGTTATCGCTTTATTGTTAATGCTGGAGGCTCCATAAGTGATGGTGTCGTTATTAATGAGAACGAAGGAAATGACGATTGGGATGGAGACTGGAAACAAGCTACCGCAGTTCAAGATGATGGCTGGACCTCTGAGATATTAATCCCCTGGTCTATTGCTCCAATGAAATCTGTAAGTACTGAAGAACGAGAAATCGGAATATGTTTTTATAGACTAATCATCTCAGAGTTTAGAGTATTTGCTACTTGTAGAGGAAGTCCTTACCAAGAAAAGTTTTTATCTATCTTTCCTAAAATAAAAGTTCAAAAATATGAATCTTCTCAATTAGATATTTTCCCCTATCTTACTTTTTCAGATGATTCAGCAACTGAACAATCCGATACAAAAGGAGGAGCTGAAATTTTTTGGAAAATTGACTCTTCTCGTCAATTAAATGCGACTATAAATCCTGATTTCGGTCAGGTAGAAAGTGATGAATTGGTCGTAAACTTTTCGGCTTATGAAACTTTCTACTCTGACAAGAGGCCTTTTTTTGCTGAGAATCAATCTTTATTTAACATCCAGGGTTATGAGACATTCTATGTAATAAATACTAGAAGGATAGGTGCCGCACCAGATTACAACTGTACAAATCTTTCAGATTTAAATGCAAATTTATGTAATCAAAATCAGATCGGCACTTCTGATATAGATTTTGCTCTTAGGTATATAGAGCAAACGGAAAACTTAGATATAGGATTTCTGGGAGCGAGTGAAGCAGACGAAAACTTTAGTCAAGGAAGAGATTTTTATGCTTTAAGATTAAGAAAAAATTCTGAAAATCTTACTTTGGGTTATTTAGGAACTTATGTTGATAGACCGGTTTTGGATAGAGAGGCTACTGTGCATGCCAGTGATTTTGAGTATAGGCCAAATCAAAATATAAGAGTTAATGGCGCCTTTTTAAATTCAAAGATTAAGAATGAAAACGGATATGGATTCAGATTAGGATATTTGAGAACACCAAGTAAAAGCTTTTCAACAGGGGCTGGCATTTACTATTTCGACGATACAATTGATCTCAGTGACATGGGTTATCTGTGGAAGAATGACTATTTAATGGTTACAGGTAGAACTCAATTTAAGAATACGGACTTGCCCTCAAATTCTTTCAGCAGAGAAAGAAATTTTACGTTTGATTATGCATTAATGACTGATACGGACTGGAATAAAGAGCCATCTAGCCTTTCAATGACATTAGATAACGGCTTTAAAAATTTTACTGATTTAAAATTGAAGACTTTCTACAGAACTTCTGGAAGAGACAATTTAATAACTAGAAAATACAAAGATTCTCCATATATTAATATGCCTAAAGGGTATGGTTATGAGATCAACTATATGAATATGTCTGGTAAGAGATATAAATATATGGCCGGTTTTATGAGAAGAATAGGTGAAGAGTATATGTCAGCTCTTGGATGGAATAAGGCATATGATCTTTTATTTGAGTACACCCCAGTTGATTCAATTTCTTATTCCATTTACTACCAGGACTTAAGAGAAAAGGATTGGTTAAATTGGCTTGAAAATAATTTATTAGGGACTTATGAAAAAAGGCAAAGATTAACTGTTGCTGGTATAAATTGGTTCAAGGGAGACAAACATGAATTGAGACTCAAAGCTCAAATGGTTGCTTTTACAGCTAGATCACCAAAAGCCTATCTGGCTAATAATTTTGGAGGCTTGATGTCAGCTGATATCCCGTTGCCACCCATAACATTGAGCGATCTAGCCTTTCAGATCAGGTATAGGTATGAAATAAAACCTCTTTCTTATTTTTATTTGGTTTATACAAAAGGTGGTAGGGTTGTTCAGTATGATGAAGAAGATAATCTAGGTGAAATTTATCAAAGACCTTGGGATGATCCTGAAACAGACACTTTTACAGTTAAATTGAGGTACAGATTTTAATTAATGACCAGGTGTCCAATAAATAGGGATTGAACATGATAGATGATTACTCCGATAGACATTATCCTTTTGAAGGTTGTTTCAACTTTAGAGATATCGGTGGTTATAAGAATCAAGATGGCAGAAAAGTAAAGAAAGGTCTCTACTTCCGAACTGGTAGACAAGATAGGATGTCCAAGGAAGATCTTGCTCAATTATCAGATCTTAAAATCTCAACACAGATTGATTTGCGTAAACCCGATGAGGTGTTGGATCAAGGAAAAGGTCCTTTAGAAGCTATGGGCGCTAATTATATAAATATTGCTGTAATTCCTGAAGGAGGAAGTGATCAACTTAGTAAATTAGTAGGTGATACAGGTATCTCGGGTAAAAGATATTTAGGTTACTTAGAATTTGGTCCAACTTCTTGGTTACGGTTGTTTGGAATTTTGGCTAACGAAGATAATTTACCAGTAGTTTTACACTGCACGGCAGGCAAAGATAGAACTGGAGTTTCAACTGCTTTCTTATTGTCTGTTTTGGGTGTGAGTCGTGATGTTATAGAGGCAGACTATTTACTGACCAATCTTGATACCGAAAGACAGGCTGATTTTATTGAAAGCACAGTTGGATATCCTGAAGGATATGATAGAGAAAGCATGATCTTAGCAGCTGGAGTTCCTCAAGAAGCTATGAAAGATTTTTTAGATGGCGTTGAGTCAAAATGGGGGAGCGTAGTTGAATATCTTGAGAAAATAGGGGTGACTAAAGAACAGATGGATATGGTACGAGAGAATTTTTTAGAGTAAATTTTGAAGAAATTAACATGAATAACTCAATATTTGTAAAAGATGGAACTGCACAAGGTGTAGCCAAACAACGTTTAATTGAGACCATAGCAGGACCAGAAAAACGTGTAATAAACGATCCTTACGCCGATAGTTTTGTTATCGGTTCTGGGATCATAAAATTAATGGGGCATAGGTTTAATGCTTGGTTAAGTGAAAAACTTGCACCCGGTTTTCATGAGCATCTTATATCACGAACAAAATTTATAGATGAACTTGTTGAGAAGAGTTCTGTCGATGGAATTGAACAGTACGTTATTTTAGGTGCTGGATACGATTCTCGTGCTCATAGACTTGAACTCCCTTCTTCTCTGAGAATTTTTGAAGTAGATCAGCCTGAGGTTTCTGATATAAAACTCTCTAAACTTCCAAAAGAGTTGCCTAATTCAGAAAATGTAACTTATGTAGATGTTGATTTCTCTCATCAGTCCTTAACAGAACGGCTAATGGATGCAGGATTCAAAATAGGAAAATCAACCCTTTTTACTCTTGAAGGAGTTTCTCAGTACATAACTAAGGAAGCTGTAAGTTCTTCAATCAAAGAGATGGCCGCGCTTACAAAAGATACCAGTTCAATTTTCTTTATGTCATACGTCGACGAACTTTTAGATCAGAATCCTGAAGCATGTTTTGGAAAGGGTTATCCAAATCCAGCAAAAAAGGCTAATTTAATTAAAGGCCTGTCGGCAAAAGTTGGCGAACCTTGGATATCATTCTATAGCGATGAAGAAATTGAAAGTTTACTTTTACAAAATGGTTATTCGATAGACAAAAACGTAACTTTAGAGGATCTAAATTCTTTATATTTTTCTCCTGTTGGCAGAACTCTTAAGGAAGATCAGATATTTAAGCTCGAACATTTTGTGGTAGCTAAATCAATTTTATAACCTTTTGAGTTTTGAATTAGTATGAAAAAAATAAGCCTATTACTAGTCATATCTTCAATTTTTATGGTCCAAGGAATATTATCCGAGGAATCTCATGGGAACTTAGCCCAATTTCCTCCAATTGGAAAAGATATAACAATTACTACTGCTGATAATGGAATGCCTGTGCTTAAACCAAAAGAAATTTATTTAATGACAGGTAATTACTATCGGCTAAATATAAATTGTCCCGATGTTACAAATGATTTTACTGGTTGGCGCATTGAAATGCCTGATCTATTAAGGAATTCACATCTTCGTTTAGTAACGATTGGAGACATAGAAGTTCATCTTCAAGGGTTGAGCTTTAATGCTATTGAATGCGATGAAATTGGTTCTGCTCATGTAAGTCTTGTTCCTGTGAAACCAGGTTCTTATCAACTATATGTTGGAAATGTACCCAGTGCCGTGGGAAGACCAATAGGCGAAGCAGGAATGCAAGAAAAGGGGAAATATCTGTTTGGACGTTTCATAGTTCAGTAGAAAGAATAAGTACCTAACTTACATTTAGCTTATGGAATTGTTTTGTAAGTTAAATTAAAGAATCTCTCAAGTAATAAAAATTAATAACTCTAAGTCTTACATGCTATTCTAAATACCTTCAATATAAGGAGATAAAATGAAATTTTTTACCATTATTTTTGCAACCCTTTCTTTATCAATCTTCTCTACAGAGGAAACTAAACTTGATCCTATTATTTTTATGATCGATTTATCAATAATTGATGAGCAGAGTGAGACGGCAGAAGAGTTCACTTATCGAATTACGGAGAAAGTTAAGGCAAATGAGCCGGGAACAGTCATTTACCAATACTTTTTCGGTTCAGATGATAAGGTTTTTCTATATGAAGTTTATAAAAGCAGTGATGACGCGATAAAACATGTTAAAGACTTCAGAGGCAGCTCTTGGGAAACTGAATTTGGGGGATTATTTACAATTGATAATTTTGCCGTTCTAGGAAACTCCTCCGAAGAGCTAAAAGATTCTTTGGAAGGATATACAACAGATTTTAGAACCCTAAAAGGCGGTTACCACAAACCCGCTCAAGTGCTAGGCAAAGAGATATCCAAGTTGTAATAGAGAATAATTCTATATTTAGAAGTACCTAGAATTTACAAAAATCAGTAAAATACTTTTTCTAGTGTAAAAAAGGGAAATATGGGGATATCTTACTTACCAGTCTCTGATCATAGATTCAAAAAATCACCTTTCTTTGAGTGTAATAATAGAGATGATACTTTATACGGTCTTTACAATAACAGGCTTTATCCTATTAACTCTGGTGTGGATGAAAAAATACACTATCAACACTTACGTTCCAAATGTTGTTTGTATGATGTACCAGAAACACCTTTGAAGATAACTGGCAAAGATTCTATAGAATTCCTAAACATGTTGTTTACAAGAGATGTTGAAAAAATAAATATTGGTAAGGCAGGTTATGCAATAGCTTGTAATCATGAGGGTGGTGTCATGATGGATGGAGTCTTGATGCGTCCGAATAACGAAGAATTTATTTATGTGCAAGCTAATGGAGATTTTCTTAACTGGGCAAAAGCTCATAAAGGTAAACTCGATGCATCTATAGATGATTTCGACTCTTGGGTCTTACAAATTCAAGGACCAACTTCATTTGAGGTTTTAGAGGCTGTCTCGGATATTTCAATAGATGATTTTCCTTATTATGGTGTAAGGGAAACTGAAATAAATGGCACATCCTTTTATGTATCTCGTTCAGGATGGACAGGAGAAAGGGGGTTCGAAATTTATTCAAAGAATGCAGATTTTGATGGTGTTGGCATTTGGAATTATCTGTTAGAGAAAGGAAAATCTGCAGATCTGATGGCTTCAGATGTTTCTTCGATGCATATCAGAAGGATTGAGGCAGGTATTCTTGATTATGGGACTGATATTGATCAAACCTTAAATCCTTTTGAGATAGGATTAGAGCGCTTGGTACATATGGATAAAAGTGACTTTATTGGTAAAGAGGCTTTAATGGAGACAAGTCATAAACAAATAAGATTAAAAGGTTTAACTACCTCCGAAACTTCACTTACAAGAGGAGATAGGGTTTTTCAAAATGGCATTGAAGTTGGCTTTATAAGTTCTGGTGCGTGGTCATCTTATCTGGAAACTGGTATAGGATTTTTTAGATTACATAATGCTGAAACTTCAGGAGAAGATTTAAAAGTGATTACTGATTCGGGAGAATTTGATGCTCAGTTAGTAGATTTGCCTTTTCATGATCCTGAAAAACTTTTAGTTAGATAAAGTAATGTTAGATAAAAAGGATTTTATATTTACTACTGAGACTACGCCTAATGTTAGTACTAACCTTATTGAATCCTCTCGCAAGATTGAGGACTTAATAGGCCTTGCTGATGCAGTAAACGTCACTGACTCTCCTAATTGTAAAACCAAACTAAATAGTCTACTTGTTGCTTACGAGATAAGAAAAAGTGGACTAGACGTCATTTTGCAACTCACTGGAAGGGATAGAAACCAAGTTGCTTTGGAGTCAGAATTATTAGGTGCTCTTTCAGTCGGGATAAACAAAGTTCTCTGTTTGAGTGGAGATCAGCCAGATGAGGACGGCCCCATGGCTGTTAATGAGCTAAACAGTAATGGTTTGATTGAACTTTGTAGGACAATGTCTGAGGGTTTTCTGACAGATGGTACTGAAATTAAAAATCCTCTAACAATTAATTCAGGTGCAGCAGATGATTTATACGGACAACTATCAAATCCTGGTGCCATGAGTTCACTTACTTCAAAGATAGAGCAGGGTGCTAATTTTGTTCAGACTCAATATTGTTTTGATTTTGATGTAATTAAACAATATTCAGACAAATTAAATGAACACGATATATTTAAAAATTGTAAGATTCTGATTGGTATGGGACCTCTTAAATCAGCTAAGCAAGCAGATTGGATGAGAAAAAATCTTTGGGGAGTTAATATTTCTGATGAAATCTTACAAAGGTTAGAAAATAGTGATGACCCTCAAAAAACTGGTGAACAGATTTGTAATGAGTTGATAGAAAGCATTATGCATCTACCCTGTGTAGATGGAGTTCATTTAATGGGTCCTAATTGTGAAAAGGCCGCCGCAAGTATAATTTCTAATTTCAAATAAGCCTCAATCTAAATAATTTAAAGGCTTTAGCTTTACTACTGATAACTTTAATCGTCACGAAAAGGAAATAACAAAAGGACTAGTAATTACATGCTATCCTATTGTTACTTAGTTTGTTGGAGAGAGTTATGGCTGATAATAAATATCCCAGAGGTGTAGAATTCATTTCACTTAATGAAGCTGCTGAAATGACAAGCGGTACAAGAGTTACTTTTATTCCAGGTATGCAGGCTTTATATGCCGAAGCTTTAAAGAACATTTGCTATATAAAAAAGATTCCTTTGATTAGGGCTCTTCATCCTCTTATGGGCACTGATAAAGAAACAGGAGAAGATAGGCAGGCTAGATTATATGAACTTACCAGTCAGACTAGTCTACCTACCATGTTTCATGATCAAGAGAGGCCAAGAAATGTTTGGATTGAACAGTTATCCTTGGCAGAAAATATAGGAGCACATAGTAGTCCAAGATTAATACCTGATAACCTGCAAGATAGAGTGGATATGTATGGTCTTTGTGCTGTGATCCTTGGAGAGGATGGTCTTGTATGGAATATAAGAATCTTAAATGATAGCCCCTTGGCGAGAAAGTATGGCTATAGCGAAGAGGCTAGTTCGCAGGCCGCAGATAAAATTGCAGAGATTATTAGTCTGATTGATAGTCGTCTCGAAACTCAAGAGAGCTTAGGATCTTCTTATTTGGTAGGTAATTCGCTTTCGGCTGTAGATGTATATTGGGCCACTATGCTTATGAGTTCACTATCGACCCCTGAGGAGATTATGCCTAAGACTGAGCAAAACCAAGGGATGCTTATGTGGTTTGAAGCAAATTCAAAGATACCTAAAATTGCAAATGCATTAACTAAAAGGATAGAAGAGCATCAACACTATATTCTTAAGAATTACTGCGAAACACCTGCAGTTTTAGGCGGTAATCCCTTGTAAATCCACAATGGAGATCAAGAAAACATATTCTGATAAATATATTCACCAAATACTATCAAATATTAAGACTATCGCTTTAGTGGGTGCAAGCTCTGATTCGAGTAAAGATAGTTATAAAGTTATGCAATTTCTTCTTGAGAAGGATTATCAAGTAATTCCAGTAAATCCAAATGAAGCTGGTAAGAACATTCTGGGTCAATATTGTCATGCCGATCTTCATTCAGTCACTGAAACTATAGACATGGTAGAAGTTTTTAGAAGATCTGAGGCAGTATTTGATATAGCTAAGGACGCTATTAATATAAAAGCTAAAGTACTTTGGACACAATTAGGTGTAGTTCATGAAGAGGCAGCTAATATGGCACAAAAAGCTGGATTGAAAGTTGTTATGAACAAATGCCCAAAAATAGAATTACAAAAATAGATAAAATAGATTATTTCATATACAGGACAAAAAATTTATGGAACAAAGAGAAGAAATTTTAACTAGCAAGTTAACTGACGATGGTGTTTTGCGTTTTATGATGGACGATCAAAAAACTAAGAATGCATTATCTAAACAAATGATGACTCATTTAATGGTTGAAATAAGCGAAGCTGCAAGGGATGAGTCAATAAGGGTAATCATAATTTCTGCAATTGGGAGTGTTTATAGTGCCGGCCATGATTTAAAAGAGATTACAAAAGCTAGAAAAGAAGCAGATGAAGGCGAACCTTACTTTAAAGAGCTATTTGAACAATGCTCTTCTTTAATGCAATTAATTATCAACTGTCCAAAGCCTGTGATTGCTGAGATAGCTGGTACAGCTACAGCTGCAGGTTGTCAGTTAGTAGCAACTTGTGATTTGGCACTAGCTTCCGAAGATGCGAAATTTGCTACTCCAGGTGTAAATCTTGGGTTATTTTGCTCTACACCAATGGTTGCACTTACGAGGGCAGTAAGCAACAAGCACGCTATGGAAATGCTACTTACGGGAGACTTCATAGATGCAAAAAAAGCAAAGGAAATTGGGTTGATCAATAATTATTACCCAAATAGAGAACTAGAAAAGGAGACAATGGACCTTGCTGTAAAGATTGCGCATAAATCTTCAGTAGCAGTATCAACAGGAAAAGAAGCCTTTTATGCTCAGTCTGATCAAGACTTGGCTGAAGCTTATGAATTCACCTCTAAAGTTATGGTTGAAAACTTACTAAAAAAAGATGCGAAAGAAGGCATTGGTGCTTTCATAGAAAAGCGAAAACCTAACTTTAAAAAGTAGATTAATCTCTTGATTTATATTTTTAAGATAATGAATCTTCCAAAAGGGTTCGTGAAGAAAACTTTGATATTTCTTTTATCGGCATTCTTTATTAGTTTCGGAATTGATCATTTCGTAAATCCAAGCTTTTATCTAGCTATCATGCCGCCGGCTTTCCCCTTGCACTTAGAGGCAGTGTACATAAGTGGTCTTTTTGAAATATTAGGTGGCTTAGGTTTACTCATTTCTCGTTATAGAAAAATTTCTGGTTGGGGCCTATTCGCTCTTTTGATTGCTGTTTATCCTGCCAATATTTATATGGCTATTACACCAGAAGCTTTTCCTGATATTCCAATTGCAGTTCTTTATTCAAGACTACTACTCCAATTTGTATTTTTTTACTGGGCCTATTCTTTAACCAAACCTGCTTTCAATCCTCCCACAAATTAAAACTATATAAATGAGGCACCTTTTATGACAGATTATTTTTTTGTTCTTCAATACGGACAATGGTTTATCCTTGTAATAAGCATTTTAGCCTTATATCAAGTTAGTTCAGTTAATCACAAGACTAGACTGACAGGCTATCTTGTCACTGCTCTAAGTAGATTCTCCGGAGCTATAATATTTATTTTTGTAGATTTATTAGCTTTTGTAATTGCAAATCTCATTCAAACTTACATAGCCTTGAGAGGATATTTTAAGAATAAAAAAGAAGGAGAGATAAATGCTGAAAAGCTTAACGATAGTGAAAAGTATTAAAAGTAAAAATTAGAATAAGGAGAAAAGGATGAATGAAAGTCTTTTGTATGAAAGAGATGATGCAGTTGCAATAGTAACTATCAATGATGCTCCATATAACCGTATGTCTCTAGATTTTATGGATTCACTTGAAGAACTAGTTGATAAGATTGCTAATGATACATCTATACGAGCTGTTGTTTTAACTGCTTCTGGCCTAGATAATTTTTCTGTGGGAATGAATCTTAAACAATTTTCAGAAGGCGTAGAAAGGAAAGGCAGCTCTGACGCATTATTTGATCAGCGATTAAAGGTAATTGCAGCTATTGAGAACATGGAGAAACCATGGATAGCTACCTTGTTTGGATATTGTCTGGGAGGTGGTTTGGAAGTGCCTTTGGGATGCCATTTTCGTTTTGCTGCTGACGATGGTGCTCAGATTGGATTACCAGAGCTTGACCTAGGTGGTGTTCCTGCATGGGGTGGGAGTGCTCGCTTGGCAAAATGTATCGGAGAGAATCATGCTATAGACATGATCTTAAGATCTAAAAAGATATCAGGAAAAAAAGCTTTAGAAATAGGATTAGTACATGAAATATGGCCCATCAAGGAACTCAAAGCTGCTGCTTTATCTTTGGCTCATGAGCTTGCCGCTCAGCCTTCTCAGGCAGTCAAAAGCATGATGAGAGTCCTTGTAAATAGCAATGATAGAGAATTAGATGAACTTCTTATAGAAGAGCGTAAAGCAGTCAAAGAAAATGCCAACACTGAAGACTCAAAAGAAGGGATGCTATCTTTCTTGGAAAAAAGAAATCCAATATTTAATAAATCATAATATTTTTTTAGGGGGAGACTAAAACAATGGCTGTAACCATCAGGAAAGTGAAAGTTATAAATTCCATGGAGTTGGGAAAAAGTATGAGGAGAATTACTCTTCAAGGAGATGACCTATTTGATTTTCCTGAAAATCAAGAAAGTGGTTACGTGAAAATACGTTTTCCAAAAAAATCGGACCATGAACCAACAAGTACAAAAAAAGATTATGACTTGCGTTCTTATACGATCAGAGCATTTGATTTAAAAAAAAGAGAACTGGTTTTAGATTTTCTTTTACATGGCGACAGTGGACCGGCTAGTAAATGGGCATCTTCAGTGCAAATAGGCGATAGTGTTGAGATAGCAGGACCAGGTCCTGCAATATTAGCCGCTCCTGCTGACTGGTATTTATTTGTTGGTGATATGACTGCTTTGCCTGCAATAGCTGTAAATCTGGAAAAATTATCACCAGATTCTAAAGGCATTGCGCTACTGGAGATAAATTCACTGGAAGATAAACAAGAATTACAAAAACCCGAGGGAGTGGAGATAAGGTGGATAATAAATCCAGATCCATTGACTGGTTGCGAAGATCTTATTGACTCTCTAAATTGTATAGAAATAAAGGGAGTAAATCCTTATGCATGGGTTGCAGGAGAATTTGAATTACTTCGTTGTGCTAGAAAACTTCTCAAGCATGATAAAGCTCTTCCCAAAGAGTCTTTATACCTAAGTTGTTATTGGAAAATAGGGGCAGATGATCCTGGAATGAAAAAAGCTAAGGCAGCATTAATATTATTTGACTCTATAAAAAACCTCTTCAGTTTTAAGTAACTGGCGAAGAATGGTGAACTTTGATTTTTAAGGTATCATCAATTTTTGTAAAGATAAAAGTAAATGCAACCAGGGTAGTCTCTTCTTTCTTGTGAGGTTTAAACTTAAGCGTTCCCATTGCCGCAATTAGATTCTCCTCTATCAAAGTATTCAATTCTCTTAGTTCGATACTTTCCCAAGGCTTAAGTGCAAAGCCGCTATCTTCAGATATATCTCCTCCAATAAAGTATGACAGCGCGTCCTTTTTATTATTCCTGAAGACCATTTCCTTTGTAAAAGTAGGTTTAAATAAGATATCTGTCTCTTTAAAAGCATAATGTTTTTCTATGAAATTATTAGCTTCAAGTTCATATTCACCATCATCTAGATATACTTTACCTATTTCAATGACCCCCTCCTTCCAGGAGATTAGAAATTCCTTAATATGTTTTATTTCCATGGCAATAATATTTTTCTAATTAGATTTCATAATTTATATTACACTTAAACAAAGTAGTCTATTAATACTACAGATAAGGATAATCAGGAGTTTTTATGAGTAATGCTAAATATGTTCCACCTAAAGTTTGGACTTGGGATACTGAAAGTGGAGGAAGATTTGCAAATATAAATAGACCGACTGCAGGAGCTACTCATGAAAAGGAACTTCCAGTTGGGAAACATCCCTTGCAACTTTATTCGTTAGGCACTCCAAACGGAATAAAGGTAACCATTTTGTTAGAGGAATTATTAGCTCTAGGTCATGAAGGCGCTGAATACGACGCATTCATAATTAACATTGGAGAAGGTGCTCAATTTAGTAGCGGTTTCGTAGATATAAACCCAAACTCGAAAATACCGGCCTTATTAGATACGAGTACAGACCCTTCAACTCGTGTTTTTGAATCGGGAGCCATATTAGTTTATCTAGCTGAGAAATTTGGTGAATTTCTGCCAACTGAACCCTCTGCAAGAGCAGAATGTATGTCCTGGCTCTTTTGGCAAATGGGAAGTGCTCCATATTTAGGAGGTGGTTTTGGTCATTTCTATGCTTATGCTCCCGAGAAGTATGAATATCCAATAAATAGATACGCAATGGAGGTCAAGCGACAACTAGATCTTTTGGATAAAAACTTGGAATCTAGAGAGTATTTGTGTGGAGCTGATTACAATATTTCAGATATTGCAGTCCATTCTTGGTATGGAACTTTAGTTCTAAACAATGCTTATAATGCTTCAGAGTTCCTTCAAGTAGAGTCATATGAAAACTTAGGTAGATGGGCCAGAAAAATAACAGAAAGACCTGCTTATAAGAGGGGGTCCTTAGTAAATAGAAAACCTAATGGTCCTGATGATAAATCAGTTCTTGAGAGACATGATGCAAGCGATATAAAACTTTAGTTTTATAAAAAAATAAATTTAGCAACAAAAATCAAGGTTAGGAACCAAGCTCCAGAAGAAATCTTATTTATTTCACCAACAAATAGTTTAATAGATACGTAAGCTAAGAAGCCTAGAGCAATTCCGTTTGCAATTGAGAATGTAAGAGGAATCATGACTATAATTATTAATGCAGGCAATAATTCTGATTGATCCTCCCAATTTAGACTTTCCATTCCACTTAACATCAAGATAGCTACATATATCAAAGCTCCGGCAGTAGCATATGCCGGAACAGCTGCTGCTAGAGGGGATAGGAAAGTTGCCAGAATAAATAATATTCCAACAACTACAGCTGCCATACCAGTTCTTCCACCTGCTTCTATTCCTGCTGAGCTTTCAACATAACTTGTCACAGGTGCGCAGCCTAGAAAAGATCCAAAAATACTTGAACTGCTATCAACTTTCAGGGCTTTATCTAAATCCTTAATGTTACCGTAGTCCTCTACTAAGTTTGCCCTGGTTGCAACACCAAATAAAGTTCCGGCAGTATCGAATAAATTAACAAAAAGAAAAGACATAATCACGCTGATCATTGCCACATCGAGTGCTCCGAGAATATCTAACTGCATAAGTACGGGTGTTACGTCAGGAGGTAGAGAAAATATGCCTTCAAACTCAACAAGATTAAGCAATATGCTAATTAAGGTAATACCCAATATTCCAATGATGATCGCTCCAGGAACTCTTCTTATTGATAGTATCGAGATAAGCAAAAAGCCTAAACCGGCCAATAAAGTACTTGGGCTTGTAAAGTCTCCTAAACTTAAAAAAGTTGCACCATTAGCAACAATAATTCCTCCATTCTTAAGTCCTATGAAACCTATAAATAGGCCAACTCCTGCGCCCATAGCTATCCTAAGGTTTAAAGGAATACTATCTAGCATCCATCTCCTAAGCGGAGTAATGCTCATAATAAAGAAAAGAACTCCAGCAATGAAGACTGCTCCTAAAGCAACTTCCCATGAATAACCCATTTCCCCAACTACTGTATAAGTAAAAAAGGCATTTAATCCCATACCTGGAGCGAGACCTACTGGCCAGTTAGCATATAGCCCCATAAACAAACAAGCAAAAGCAGCAGCTAAACAAGTACCTACAAAAATAGCTCCGTAATCCATGCCTGATTGGGACATCATCTGAGGATTCACAAATATTATATACGCCATAGTAACGAACGTTGTTAGACCGGCTAATATTTCTTTTTGTAAGCTAGTATTGTTTGCTTCAATTGCAAAGAATTGCTCTAGTGCTGATTTCATAATTAATTGAATTCTCCTTCATGTCTACTTTAATGAATTATTGATTTCTTACTACAGAATTCTTTAAAAAAAGTGAAATTAGGTAAAAAAAAGTATGTTTGAGTAGAAATAATTAATAAATTTTTACCTTTCTTCACATGAGCTATTGCAAGTCAAATATTCAACGGTAGAATATCTTTTTGGTTGCAAGACAAGGATTTTTAATGAAATTATCAAATTCTCTTTTTAGGTCTTTCCTCTCAGTTTCTCTTGCGCTTTCAATAACCTCAATCAGTCTAAATGCCTTTTCAAATGAATTGGTAATTGATGAAGTTATTGTTACTGCAGAAAAAAGAGTTGAAAGTTTACAGGACGTTTCAAAGGCTGTTACTGCTTTAAGTAATGACGAGATTGAAAGAAAAAATATAGTTGATTTTGTAGGTCTCAGTGCCATAGCGCCTGGAGTAACAGTAGCAAAAAATGAGGGCTATAAAACAATTATCTCAATTCGAGGTGTAGGAGACGAGACAAATCAGAATGCTATTGCTGCTCCATCAGTTGCCTTACACATGGATGGTATCTTTATAGCATCAAAATTTTCTTTGAGAACAGATTTTATAGATCTTGATAGGATTGAGGTTTTAAGAGGACCACAAGGAACTTTATTTGGACAAAATTCTACTGGTGGCACAGTAAATGTTATAAATACTTTACCTTCGTTCGATGAAATGACTGGAAAAGTTGATCTTACTTTAGGTGACTATGACTTAGCCAAAGTAAGAGGTGGCATAAACCTACCTTTATCTGATTCAGTGGCAACTCGTTTTTCATGGGTCACAACTGACCAAGAAGGTTTTTCTGAAAACCTAGTGAATGGGCAGGACCTTGATGATACAAATCACACTACATTACGGTCAGACTGGCTTTTCGATCTGAGTGATTCTTCAAGTTTAAGGTTGTTTGCCCAATATTTTGAGGCTGATAACAATGGTGCTGCAATGAAAGGTTTGGATGATCCAACTCCTGACCCAAGACAATTGAGACAAGATTCTGCTTCAGTTTACGAACTGACATCAGAAATATTTGCGGGGATTTTTAATACGGATTTAGGATTTGCTAATCTAAAGATTCTTGCCAGCATGCAAGAAGATGATATTTACGTCAGTAGAGATAATGACAGACATAACTTTGGTGATATTCACTCCAGTGGACCTATGGCAGGTTTTCCCTATAACAGAGCAGAATATCGACCAGAAACTTCTCTTGTTGAAACTAGTACTTTGGAGGTAAATCTTATTTCAAACGAACCTCTTTTTGGCAATACAGATTGGATTTTAGGGGCATTTTATTTTGATCATGAGATTGAAAATAATATCTATGAAGTTAAAGATGTTAACAACAATAAACAAGCAGATTTGATGGATGGTCAGTTTACACCTTATACGCATGCTCCTGTATGCGCCAATGACCCTTTTGCTGGAATTTGTTTTGCAGCTTTTGATGCCGAACTAGGCTTTGTATCTGAAGCATATCCTAAGAGAGAGTCACAATCTTTATATGGACAGGCAACAGTCAATCTAAATGATAGCAATAGACTTATAGTTGGATTGAGATACACAGAGGACGAGTTCTCAAGCGATGTTACAAACTTCTTTGGTCTTCAGAAATATCTAATAGAGGATGAATTGGACGAAACTACTGGAAGAATTGCTTATGAGCATGATGTCAATGAAGACACAATGGTTTATGCATCCTATACAAAAGGATTTAAACCTGGAGGAAGTAATTTAACTTTCGGATATCCAGAAGATAATGAAGGGTTTGGTGCTGCACCGGCCCCTCAATTAATTTTTCCTTTCTTTGAAAGTGAGATGATTGATGCTTATGAGGTTGGTTTGAAATCTGATTTTCTTGATGGAAGAATGCGAGCAAATGTTTCTGCATTTACTTATGATTATGAAAATCTCCAATTTCAATCAACTGATCCAGATATATATAGAGGTGGCGTAGCAAATATACCTGAATCAAAAATGAAAGGTGTAGAACTAGAGTTAATTGGTTTAGTTTCAGAATCTCTTTCATTTGATTTAAGACTTGCTTATCTTGATACTGAAATATCCTCCTCATATGAAGCTCTAGATAATCTAAAGGCAGAACTATACTTTTTTGGTGAAGAGCCAATACGTTACTCTTTAAGGGAAGATATACAGGGTAATAGTTTAGCTAAGAGTCCAGAGTTTACGGCGAACTTTGGAATTGAATATAATTCTGAAACTGCATACGGAGCTCTGACAACTACTGCGGAAGTGATCTATCGAGGAGATTTCCAACAAAGAGTTTTTAATAGTCCTTTTGTTGACCAGGTAAATTCTTATACTGTTTTAAATCTAACAGCGAGTTTAGATCTAACAGGAGATAAGTGGGGAGTTGATTTCATGATACTTAATGCCGGAGATAAAGATGGAATGAACTCTAGCATGACGGATGTATTTGGTGTTGCTGGAACAGGCATAGAATATATTCCCCCTAGGCAATATATGGGAAGATTGAGTTATAAGTTTTAATATCTGAGCCTTCCTAGTATTTCACTTTACTAGGAAGGATATCGGATGGACCCAAAATATATAAGTTAATGTATTATCTACTTCTCAGAAGATAATATTTTTATGGAAAAGCATTACATCGGGGCAGCAGAACTTTTAGAAGATTCTTTCAAACTTGCCTGGAAAGTCTTTGAAAGCGGCTATAGGCCAAACTATATAGTAGGGGTTTGGAGAGGTGGAGCTCCTATTGGAATTGCTGTTCAAGAATTATTTGACGTGCTTGGGGTTGATTCAGACCATATTGCTATAAGGACTTCTTACTATTCAAGCATGGGAGAGAGGAATGATAGTGTTCAAGTCTATGGGTTAAGTTACCTTATCAAGAAATTAGAATCCGAAGATTCTTTGCTTATTGTTGATGATGTATTCGATACAGGGAAATCTATAGATCAAATTATTTTTGACCTAAAAACTGCTTGTAAGAAGAATACTCCCGAAATTCGTATAGCTACCCCATACTATAAACCTTCTCAAAATAAGACAGATAGGCAACCTGACTATCATCTTCATGAGACAGATAAATGGTTAGTTTTTCCTCACGAATTAGAAGGCCTTTCAGCTGAAGAAATAGTACAGAATAAGCCTGAATTAAAAGACCTTCTCGATAAAATCACCCCTAAACTTTAGTAATCTTTAAAGGAGAGACTTTAATGCAAAATAATATAATTTATGGTGTTCCTTTTTCTCAGCCTGTAAGAGCCGTAATGTGGTTAATGTTAATCAAAGAATTTCCTTTTGATCTTAAATTAATTAATCCAGGTTCCTCCTCTCAAGGAGGAAGTCGTCACCCTGAATATCTTAAGAAGTTTCCTACTGGAACCATCCCAAGTTTCGAGGATCCAGAAACAGGATTCGTTTTATCGGAGTCTCATGCAATTATGTGCTATTTGTGCAACAAAAATGACTGGAATGATTTTTATCCTGCTAATCCTGAAGAGAGAGCTAAAGTAGATTCTTATTTACATTTGCACCATAGGAATGTCCGGGAGGCATCTATTGGACTGGTAGCCCCTAAGGTTAGAAAAGACTTAAATTTTTCTGAGGATTTTCTTGCAACTTCAAGAATAAATATAGAAAAAGCTTTCAAGGCTATAGAAAGTGGTTGGTTAAATGATTCAAGGTTCCTGGCTGGAGACTCTATTACTATAGCTGATATCTCGGCCTATGTTGAAATAGGACAACTTCAAGAAATATTTACAAATGTTTATAACTTCGATCCCTTTCCTAATATAAGGAGATGGCTTAATGAAATGAAAAATGTAGATTGTCATGATGATATACACGTGGCTTTATATGAATTAGGGGATATAAGTACAGAAGCTCCAACAATGGAAACAATTATAGGTGCCAATAAGAAGGCCTTTGAGGTTATTCAGGAAAAACTTAATAAAATAAAATAGACTAAAAATATGAAAGAATTCGAAGGAAAGACGGCAGTAATAACAGGTGCTGCTAGTGGAATAGGTAAGGCGCTTGCAGAAAAGTTTGCACAGAAAAAAATGCAAGTCGTTTTAGCCGATATCGAAGAAGAAGCACTCGAAAAGACTGTAGAAAATTTAAGACAATTTCAGCATAGAGTTATAGGAGTTAAAACAGATGTTTTAGTTGAAGAATCAATTCAAGAGCTATTCGCTAAATCAACAGAAGAATATGGAAATATACATATCCTTTGCAATAACGCTGGCATAGGTGCAAATTCAGGTAGTAAACCAATTTGGGAAATTGGAAAAGATGATTGGGATTGGGTTATGGGTGTGAACTATCAAGGTGTCTTGAAAGGCATTCAAACTTTCTTACCTCATATGTTAGAGCATGGTGAAGAAGGTCACGTAGTCACCACAGTGTCTCTAGCTGGGTTATTACCAGGAGCCGGAACTTACGGAGTAAGTAAACACGCAGTGATGGCTCTTACAGAAGCTTTAAGCAGAGATCTTCTTGCTAGAAATGCAAACATTAATTCTTCAGTTTTATGTCCAGGGTTTGTTGATACTAATATAGATAAGTCCGAGAGAAATAGACCCAGTCATTTGGGACAATCTTATGAGGCCGAAACAGATGCAGGAGCCGAATTTATGTCAGCAATGCTACGTCAAGGAAAAAAACCTGAAGAAATAGCAGATCTTGTCTTCGAGTCCATAAATGACAATATTTTTTATATCCTATCTCATCCAGCTTGGGACGATACATTACGATCTCATTTTGAAAATATTCTTTCGAGAAAAGAGATTAAACGAAATACTGAAGAAGAAATAGCCAAATTCTTTTCTCCAAGAGACGACGGAGAAAAATATTGAAATAATGATTGAAATTACAGATAAATTAGAACTTCCTTGCGGAGCTCAAATCAAAAACCGTATATGCAAAGGTGCAATGACTGAAGGTTTGGCAGATGAGCAAAATAGAGCTACAGAAAAACACATAAATTTATATAAACGATGGTCTTCAGGTGGGGCGGGAATACTTTTAACTGGAAATGTACAAGTTGATCATCGATATCTCGAAAGGCCTGGTAATGTAGTTATTGAAGGTACACAAACTAATGAACAATTATCTAGACTAATTGCCTATGCTGAAGCCGGTACAAAGAATGATACCCATTTATGGATGCAAATTTCTCATGCAGGTAGACAAACACCTGCTTCTGTAGCTCATACTCCTGTTGCACCTTCGGAAGTTCAGCTTCAAATGCCAGGAGCACAATTTGGAAAACCCCGCGCACTATCTCATGAAGAGATTCTAGATATAATCAATAAATTCTCGCATTGCGCCGCCATAGCAAAAGACACTGGTTTTACCGGTGTTCAAATTCACGGCGCCCATGGATATTTAATATCAGAATTCCTTTCACCTGATATCAACTTAAGACAAGATGAATGGGGAGGCACTTTAGAAAAGAGAGCAAAATTTTTAATAGAGATAGTCAGATCTGTTAGGAAGATGGTTGGAGAGGACTTTCCTGTTTCGTTAAAACTAAACTCAGCAGACTTTCAAAAAGGAGGATTCTCTCATGAAGATGCAATTCAAGTGGCTAAATGGCTAAATGATGAAGGTTTAGATCTTCTTGAAATCTCAGGCGGAACATATGAGCAACCTCATTTGGTTGGCATAGATATGGGTTTGAATCCAGAAAGAGCAGAAATAAGACGAGAGAGCACAATTGCAAGAGAAGCATATTTCTTAGACTATGCTAAAGATATACGAAATGTTTTTAAAGGTCCTTTGATGGTAACAGGAGGATTTAGAAGTATAAAGGGTATGAATAATGCTCTTACAGAGGATGCATGCGATGTTGTTGGCATAGCAAGACCATTTTGCATTGATTCAGATATAGCAAATAAGCTCCTTGATAAGAATTTATCTGAAACTCCAATGCTAGAAAAAACTTTACAATTAGGCCCCGGTTGGTTGGGGTTAAATTCACCTTTTACTGTGGTAAAAGGTATTAACGGCTGGGGTCAGCAAGCTTTCTGGTGCTTAAATTTAATAAGAATGGGTGAAGGTTTGGAGCCTGATACAAATCTTGGAGTATTTAGAGCTTTTTTACAGTATCAAAAGAATGAAAAAAATGCTGCTGAGCAATATAAGAACTATAGAGATAATTTAAAATAACTCTAAAGTTAGAACTATTTTTATCTTTCTTATATTAATAATCTTCAAGCTAAAAATGATGTAATATATTTAAAAAATATTTTAATTTGATATGAATATAGAAGCAGAATTTAACTATAGAAAACCTTTAAAAGATAATGAGGCGAAACCCGCATTCGGATTGGCCGAAGAAGATCCAAACTTGCCTAATCATAAATCTTTTAAGAAGACAGTTCATAACGCGAGAGAATCTAATTTTGATATTAGCATGGGAGGGTTTGAGCTTATTGATCATAAATCTGCGGTAGTTGATTTCTATAATGATGAGGAAGTTGCAGCCACTTATTACGAAGAAATGAGTAAACTTGTTAAGAAAAAGGTAGGAGCTGATTTAGTGCAGATAGTCTCACACATAACTAGAAATGAAGCCCAAGCGGAATCAGGTGAAAGAAAAGGAGGACATAGATTGGTACACAATGATTTCACTACTAACTTTGGTAAAACACTTGAACCTTTTCTTAAAGAAACAGGCATGAATCCGAAAAGAATTGTTGTTTATAATCTTTGGCGTAGATTTGATAAAGATGGACTTGATACACCTTTTGCAGTCTGTGATAAAAGAACGGTAACAGAAAAAGAATTGATACCAACCGATTTATTCAACTATCTCCCTGATCAGGCGGATGCGTTAACAGTTGAAATTTGTCAATCCTCCCATAGCGAAGCTCATAAATGGTATTTTTATCCCAAAATGAAAAAGGAAGAAGTGCTAATGTTTAGTACTTATGACTCAAATGAGAATCCCTTCATTCCTACCTTACATAGCGCCTTTGATTCACCTGATGCACCCACAGGAGTAGCTCCAAGAGAAAGTATTGAAGTAAGAGCCGTATGTTTCTTCAATTAAACTATTGATGAAGAATACAACATACGAAGTTAAAAAATCTGACGAGTATTTTAATAAAGCCAAAGAAGTCATTCCGGGGGGAATATTTGGACATTACAAATATGCTGTTAGAGATTCTGGTCCAAAGTTCTTTTCCAAGTCTCAAGGTGCCTATTTTTGGGATCTCGATGATAATCGTTATGTAGACCTCATGTGTGGATATGGTCCCTCAATATTGGGATATAACCATCCTGAAGTTGAGGAAGCATTTAAATCATCTTCAGATAGAGGTAATACTGTTAGCGTAGCTTCGCCTGTGATGGTCGATCTAGCTTCTAAGTTGGTTGAGATGATTGATATAGCTGATTGGGCACTTTTTGGGAAAAATGGTGGAGATGCAACTAGCCTTGCTGTGATGATTGCTCGAGAACATACTGGTAAGAAGAAAATAATAAAAATAGATGATGGCTATCATGGAGTGGCTCCATGGATGCAAGAAAAAGAAAGACCAGGAATCATTCCTTCAGATAGTGAACATGTATTGAAAGTAAAATGGAATGATTTAGAAGCCTTAGAAAAGCTTCTTAATGAAAATACAGATATAGCTTGTTTCATTTCTTCTCCGTACGACCATCCTGTAACAAGAGATAATTCGTTACCAGGATCAGGTTATTGGAAAAAAATTACTCAGTTATGTAAAAAACATGAAGTAATTACTATCGTTGACGATGTAAGGGCAGGATTTAGAATAAATTTGAGAGGTTCGAACGTCACCTTTGGTTTTGATCCAGATATGATTTGTTTTGGAAAGGCTATAGCAAATGGCCACCCTCTCGCTTCATTGGTAGGAACTGACGAATTAAAAAAATCAGCTGAAAGGGTATATTTTACTGGTACTCAATTCTTTAGTGGTCCACCAATGGCTGCAGCACTTGCTACACTAAATGAATTAGAAAAAGCTGATGCTCCTAGAGTCCTTATTAAGTATGGTGAGAAGCTTAACGAGAGATTAGAAAAGGTCGCACATGAAAAAGGCTTCAATCTTGTAGCTTCGGGTATGCCTTCAATGCCCTACTATCGCTTAGAAGGGGAGAGTTTTGAAACTCATGTCAAATGGATAGATGAATGTGTAAAAAGAGGTGTATACATGCTTTCCTACCACAACCATTTTGTTTCTTTGGCGCATACTGATGAAGATATAGATTTCATAGAATCTGCAGCAAAGCAGGCTTTCGATAATTTATAGATCTCATTTGTATTCAAGAAGAGCTTTTTTAAAGATTTCGGCGACATTAGCTGCCATAGTTGCTGGTGGTTTTGTTTTAAAAAATTCTAGTAATCAAAAAGTAAGACATATTTTATCCACTGCAAGTCATGATAGATTAGGAGTTTCTTTATCTTTAGCAAGAAGCTCTTCAAAGCTAGAAATTTTAGTCGATGATGCATATAAAATTTTAGGCAAGCAAATAGATAGAGAAGGAAAGCACTGGCAATTTATATCTAATAAACTTGTACCTAATACAACTTATCAACTCCAATTACTGTCAGATAGTATTCCCATATATCAATCTTGGAGACTTAAAACCTTTCCAGATCCTGATTCTGATGTTAAAAATCTTTCTTTTATGTCATTTACTTGTCCAGGTGGTGGCGATGCTTTTCGTGCTTCAGGAAGAGAATTCTTTAAACCATTTAAATTCAGACAAACTATTTTCCAAGAGGGACTATCTAAGAAACCAGACTTTGTAATATCCATTGGAGATCATGTTTATTGGGACTTGAGAGGAGAGAGCTCACCTCCAGTAGGCAGGAATAGTAAATTGATAAAGTTTTTCTTGGGAGGTTATTTGAGGCTTAGATATGGTTCTTTTAATAGAGATGAAAGCGCAGACAGCGAGAAAAATGAGAATGTTTTAAAAAAAATAGGTAATGAACAGATAGCATCTCTTTACGGAACTAGATTTAAAAGTACACCTATTTTCTTTATACCTGATGATCATGATTATTTTGAGAATGACGATGCAGAGGAAGAAATCGTAACCTTTCCAGCTGATGAATTTAGTAAAAGTGCTTTTAAGAAAATGGCTGACCTATTTTATCCTCCTTTATTAGATACCCCTGATGGCAATCCTGGCAGAAGTATAGGTAGAATTAGATACGGTAATGCCTTTGAAGGGTTAATGGCTGACTGCGCAGGAAATATGACATTAGGCAATAAGAATGCATTACTAATTTCACATAAAGATGAAGAGTGGCTAGATAAAAGAATCGAAGAGTCTGAAGCAAAACATTTGGCATTTATTCCTTCACATCCATTTGGCTATACGGCAGGTAAATGGAGAGAATGGTATCCTGATGTAGTAGCTGAGGAGGGCGCCCAAGGTACAGTAGTTAATGAATTGTTGTCTGGAAGAAGAGGCTCTCTTACGGTCAATGCTAATAAATATTTATGGCAAGAGGGATGGTTTCTTCAGCATCAGCGTCTCCTTCAATCTTTAGCAAACAGAAAAGGATCAAGATTTATTTTTTCAGGAGATATCCATGCTATTGGTGCCACCTCAATTGTTCGATCAGGAAGTTTAAAATTAGAAAATGAATTAAAATCATTCTTGGTAGGCCCTATTAGCAGTTCAACAGGCACATGGCCATCATTTGCAAGAGGCATAGCTGCAGACAATCCAAGTTATTTAGTTTGTGAATCAATTTACTCTACCAGGGAAGAGAATGGTTTTACTTTTTTCAACATAGACAATAAACAAGCTTTTGCTGAAATAATAAGCTGTGGAGGAAATAATCCTGAGAATGGGGAAACAGGCGAAATATTGTCATCGGAGAAATTTTTTATATGAGATTATTAGATTCAGATATCAAGACTAGAGAGATTTTGGAGTGGAAGGGGATTCACCTTTTGAACTACCAGTTTTCTGCTTGTTCCATGAAGACAAGAATTTACATGAACTTAAAAAAAATTGAATTTAAGTCTCATCAAATAAATTTATCCATGGGAGAAAACTTTTCGGATTGGTTTCAGGGTATCAATCCTAGGTCCCTAGTACCTGTCTTAATACATAAAGGCGAAGTTCACATTGAAAGCAATGACATTCTTCAATACCTTGAAAGCATTTACAAAGAAAACCCTTTGATTCCTGAAGACCGGAAACATGAAGTAAGTGAATTATTGGAATTCGAAGACAAATTGCATATAGATATTAGGAATATAACTTTTAAATTTATGGTTCCCAAGATCTTAAATAAAGGCAAGTCACCCAAACCCAAAGCTAATGAGAAAGCCACATTACACGGAAGGACCGATGAAATGGACGATAAGAATAGAGATTTTTGGTTAAATTATGGTAAATATGGAATTAAAGACAAAGATGCAAAGGATTCATTGATTAGAATTAAGAATGCATTAAATGATATAGATAAGATTCTTTCACAAAATGACTACATATTGGGCCCCAGTCTTTCTCTAATAGACATAGCGTGGTTTATATATGTAACTAGAATCCAGCATGCCAGCTATCCATTAAAAAAATTACATCCAAATGTTTTTAGTTGGTATCAGGGCCTATATCAAGACAAAACATTCAAATCAGAAGTACAAACGCCTTATATTATGCAATTTTTAATCAAGATGTATTCTCTCTATCTGAACTTTACAGGAAGAGGTATAGAAAGCTTTCTCTTAAAATAGTTCTCATATGGAATTTGATTTAATCTTATTTCTAGTTCTTGTTGCCACCTTTGGTACCGCATTCCTGTCTTCAATATTTGGAATGTTAGGCGGTCTGATTTTAATGGGGATATTGATAAGTTTTCTATCTGTTGGTCCTGCAATGGTCCTACATGGATTAATTCAAGCCACATCGAACGGCTATCGAGCTTGGCTGAATAGAAAGGATGTTCAATGGTCTATTATTTTTACCTTATTAATAGGATGCGGAATATCTTTGATAATCTTATTTTTCATTGCTTTCGAACCAAGTCAGATTATTGTTATTTTTGCTTTAGGACTCTTACCTTACATTGCATGGGCAGTCCCTAAAGAATTAGCTTTAGATATTACTAAACCAAGTATCGGAGTTCTGGCTGGAGTCGTAGTAGTTGGCACCAACCTAACAGCTGGTGTTGGGGGCCCGCTACTCGATGTTTTCTTTCAAAGAGTAGACATGACTAGACATCAAGTTGTAGCAACAAAGGCTGTAGCACAGACGCTAGGTCACTTCGCAAAGATTATATTTTTTGGAGGCTTATTGATATCTTTTAGCTTTGAGAACTGGCCAGATCCGCTATTTCTATTCTGTGCAATCATTTTATCGGTATTGGGCACTACACTAGGCAAGAAGGTTTTAGATATAATAGACGATGAGATTTTTTTCAGATGGACCCAGATTATAGTTTTATCTGTTGCATCTATTTTTATCATTAGAGGTCTCTTTTTATTAACTCAATAATGCAGGAATAAATCTCCTGAGTGAATATTTATGAATAGATTAGAAGATAAAGTAGCTATTATTACAGGAGCTACAGGAGGCATAGGAAAAGCTGTTACGGAACTTTTCCTAAAGGAAGGTGCTAATGTTCTTATGGTCGACTTGAATGAGGATGATCTTGTTAAGGTAACGAAAGAAATTAATTCAAATAAATTAAGTTATTTTCAAGGGGACGTATCAAATTTTTCTGATAATCAGAAGGCCGTTGAGTTAGCCATAGAAAGATATGGTGGTTTAGATATTCTTATCGCAAATGCTGGCGTTGCTGGAGAAATAATGCCAATAACAGAATATGATGAAAATACCTTTGATAAGGTTATGTCAGTAAATGCTAAAGGTCCTTTTTTAGGGTTAAAAGCCGCCATACCTGCTTTAACTGAAAGAGGAGGAGGAAGCGTTGTAATTACTTCAAGTGTTGCCGGTGTTACTGGAGCACCATTATTGTCACCTTATGTCATGAGTAAACATGCAGTAGTAGGTCTTACAAAATCAGCAGCCAAGGAGTGTGCAGAAATGAATATTAGAGTTAATTCTGTAAACCCTTCACCAGTAGAAACAAATATGATGAGAGTATTAGAAGATGGCATTTCAGAGATTAATGAAGAAGAAAATCCAAAGGAAGCTTTTGAAGAACAGATACCACTAGGGAGGTATGCAGAAGCAAAAGAAATAGCCAAATTGATGCTTTTCCTTGCTGGAGATGATAGTGAATTTATAACTGGATCTGTCCACACTATAGATGGAGGCTATACCGCCTAAGATGCAGGTTAAGAAATCAATTCATTGGTTTAGACAAGACCTGAGAATTAAAGATAATCCTTCTTTAGAAGAAGCAAGCAAAGCTGGCACTTTGATTCCCATCTATATTCTTGATGATGTTAATTCAGGAGAATTTTCTATAGGATCTGCGAGCAGATGGTGGTTACATGAATCTTTGAAGAAATTAAATGCCAGCCTTGATGGGAAATTATTACTCTTCAAAGGTAATCCTTCTGAAGTATTTGAGCAACTTATACAACAACATGAAATTTCATATATATCTTGGAATAGATGTTATGAACCTTGGAGGATAAGTCGGGATAAAGTAATCAAAAAAGAACTAGAAGATAAGGGAATAATAACTGAAAGTTTTTGTGGGTCTTTGCTCTGGGAGCCTTGGAATATTTCAAAAGATGATGGAACACCCTATAGAGTTTTTACTCCTTTTTATAAAAAAGGATGTCTAAATTATGATGAGCCTAGACTTCCTGCGGAGGATTATAAAATAAGTAATTTATACACTGATTACATTGATTCAGATAGTCTTGATGACTTGAACCTGATGCCAGAAATAGATTGGTATAAAGGCTTTGAAAAAGAATGGAATCCCGGTGAACAAGGAGCTGAAGATAACCTTGATAAGTTCTTAGAACAAGGCTTATTAAATTATAAAGAAGGCCGCAATTTTCCTTCTAAAAGTTTTGTATCAAGACTATCACCACATTTACATTTTGGAGAAATATCGCCTAATGAAGTTTGGTATAGAGCAAAAACAAAGGAAACAATAACCGGAATAGAAAAGAGTCTGGCACATTTTCATAGCGAATTAGGGTGGCGAGAATTTTCATATTATCTTCTTTATCACTTTCCTGATCTTCCAAATACTAATTTCCAAAAGAAATTTGATATTTTTCCCTGGAAGGAAAATAAAGATTTCTTAAGACTCTGGCAAAAAGGACAAACAGGATATCCAATAGTGGATGCTGGGATGAGAGAACTGTGGTTGACAGGATATATGCATAATAGATTAAGAATGGTGGTAGGGTCTTTTTTAGTAAAGAATTTACTTATTGATTGGAGAGAAGGTGAGAAATGGTTTTGGGATTGTCTAGTAGATGCTGATCTAGCTAGCAATAGTGCCAGTTGGCAGTGGGTGGCTGGTTCTGGTGCTGACGCAGCCCCTTATTTTAGAATTTTTAATCCTGTAACCCAGGGTTTGAAGTTTGACTCTGAAGGGGAATATACAAAAAAATATATTCCTGAACTAAAGAATTTACCAAATAAATATTTGTTTAGTCCCTGGGAGGCTCCCAAGGAAGTTCTTAAATCTGCTGGAATTGAACTTGGTAAGGATTACCCTGAGCCTATAGTAGATCTAAAGATTTCAAGAGAAATTGCTCTAGAGGCTTTCGCTTCAACAAAAAAGGAAAATAATGAATGACACACAGATTAACAATACACAAGAAGTAGGTATATCTTGGACTTGCAGTCATACTTGGAAGCGGTCATCAAAAAATACTCTTTGGTGCTTGTTAGGTTGTTCTATAGGTGACTTTGGAACAATTCTCTTCTTTCAAGTAAACGAAATTCCTTTTCCTATGTTGGGCATTATGACCCTGGCAATCATTAATGGCTTAATCACCTCAATTATTCTTGAGACAATAGTTCTATCGCGACAAATGAATCTAAAAGAGGCATTCAATACTGCTACAGGAATGTCTTTAATTTCTATGATTTCAATGGAAGTTGCGATGAATACTGTAGATGTAGTCTTTGCGGGGGGAGTATTAGTTCTGTGGGTAATACCTTTCATGTTGCTAGCAGGTTTCATTACCCCATTGCCCTATAACTATTATAGATTGAAGAAATATAATATAGCTTGCCATTAGAAATGTCTGCTAAGAAGGATTTACAAGATATTCTAAAAGCTATTAATCCCTCTTTGGTTGATGAATTCTTTATTTTTATGACCTCAAAAGAGCCTATAAATAATTTAGTCAATTCTTTAAATCCTATAGCTATGTTTATTGAAAATGAGGGTTCTACTTTAGTGATTACAAAAGAAATAGCTGATAGAAATTCTATTCACTATGACGCTGTCTTTAAATGTATATCATTAGGTGTTCACTCTAGCCTCGAGAGCAGTGGATTAATAGCAATAATTTCAGGTGAATTATCAAAGCAAGATATACCTGCAAATGTTTTTGCAGGATATTTTCATGACCATATTTTTGTTCCAAGTAATAAAGCGGAAAAAGCTTTAGAAATTATCTCCTCAATTAGAAGTTCTTAGGATTTCTCACTCTAATTTTTATGCTTATAATGATTGCTCACAAAAGGAGAAAGTTATGTTGAAGCTACATTTTGCACCTAATTCTAGAGCTGGAAGGATTCTTTGGTTACTTGAAGAGCTTGAGTTACCTTACGAGCTTAATAAGATGGCATTCAGTCCAACTGATTTAAAATCTGATGAACATAGAGCAAGACATCCATTAGGAAGAGTTCCAGTTTTAGAAGATGGAGATACCCAAATTTGGGAGTCTGGAGCAATTACTGACTATATTTTAGAGAAACACAAAAATGGAGGGTTGAAACCTTCAGTAGACTCCGAACATTTTGCAAAATATCTGCAGTGGTTTCATTATTGTGAAGGAATGGTCATGCCACCTATGAATACCATTGTAGTTCATACTGTTATTCTTCCGCCTGAAAGACGAGACGAAACAGTCTTAGGCCAAGCACAAAGGCTTTTAAATAATGCCTTGAAACCTGTTAATGAAAATTTAGAAGGTAAAGATTACTTGATAGGTGATTTTTCAGGCGCTGACATCATGCTTGGACATTCTTGTTTTATGAGTAATAGATTGGGATGTGTCTCTGATGAAATGACCAATATAAAAGCTTATGTAGAGAAATTAGAGAGCAGACCTGCTTTCAAAAAGGCTATTGAGACGCAATAAATTTTGAGCAAGATAAGGATATTTTCTTATCTTCCTAACCCTAGGGTATGGAAGTCCATTATTGCTGCCAAGATTGGTGGTGTGGATTTAGAGGTCATTGGAGATAAACCTAATAATATGCCAAATTGGTTATGGGATTTCGATGCAAAGCCAATATCTGAAGAAGAAAAAACTGAACTCAAGTCATTTGAGATAAAAAGCAAACGGGGCTTTAAAGGATCACTATATAAGACAGATGATTTTATTGAACAACATCCTTTTGGAACTGTACCAGCTGGATTTATCGGTCAAGAGCGTCTTGGAGTTTTTGAATCTAATAGTATCTTGAGGGCAGTAGCAAGGGAATGTACAGATAAATCCCTTTATGGAGGTAATGACATAAATGCTACATCTCGTATTGATAGTTATTTAGATGCCAATCTAGTTTTCTCTAGAGAATTTCAAGTCTATCTTTTAGAGCTTGAAGACATTACTAAATATACTTACGAACGCACTAAAGCTGCTTACGAGTTCTATCTAGATGGCTTAGAAAAATCACTATCTCTTTCATCCTATATTACTGGAGATCAGTTAACTATTGCTGATATATCTTTTGCATGTGAATTTGCACAATTTTTAAGAGAAGGTCACTATTTAGATCAACTAGAAAGCAAAAACTTATCATTGATTAGTAAAAATTTTCAAACCGAATATCCCCTAACTTTCAAACACTTTAAATTTCTTTGTAATAAAAAAGAATTTTCAGATGTTATGGGTTCGTACTTGGATTGGTATGAAATGTAAAGATGGATTACGTTGAAATAGCAGTACCCTTTTTTCTTTTGGCTTTATTATCAGAATTAGCTTATGGAAAAATAATAAACAACAATACTTATCGCTTAAATGACACTATAAGTAGTCTATTTATGGGTTCTTTGCGAGGTACAAGTGGGATTCTTAAGATAGGTTTCAGCGGTTATATTTATTATCAGATTGAAACTTATTTTGTTCTTTGGAGAATGGATAGTAGCCTTTGGACAACATGGATTTTTGCTTTTATTGCCTATGATTTCTTTTATTATTGGTTCCATAGAATAAGTCATGAAAGACAAATTTTCTGGGCTTCACATGTGGCACATCATCAAAGCGAAGAATACAACTTATCTACTGCACTAAGACAGACTGGAACAGGATTTTTTATATCCTGGATTTTCTACATTCCTTTATTTTTAATAGGTGTTCCTTCGTATGTGATGGTATCAGTAGCATCTATAAATTTAATATATCAATTTTGGGTTCATTCAAGACACATACCAAAACTAGGATGGTATGAGTTATTCTTTGTTACTCCTTCTAACCATCGTGTACATCATGCTCAAAATGATATTTATATAGATAAGAATTATGGAGGAGTGTTTATAGTTTGGGATAGGCTTTTCTCTACTTTTCAAGAAGAACAAGAGAACGAAGAATGTATTTATGGAATTAGAGGTGCCATCAAAACATTTGATCCAGTTAAAGCTAATATCCATGTCTATCAAAAAATTATTCGAGATCTAGCTTTCTCTATATCTTTTAAAAATTTTTTTAATGTCCTAACTGCTCGAACTGGATGGTCACCAAATGGATCTACCCTAGGTTCGTCAAAAGAAAAGTTTATTTATGAAGATTTTGAAAAACATGATCCAGTAGTGCCGCCATTCACAAAATTTTATGCACTGATCCAGTTTTTATGTATGACATATGCTGCAGTCGTCATATTTGCTGATAAGAATATGGAATATGATCATGGTGTCATTATCCTTTGTATAGTTATTTTTTCTATGTTCTGCACTGCAAAATGGCTTGATGCTGAGAAGATAATGAATTTAGAATATTTAAAGTTGGTAATTATTCTTGTAGGTCTTACTTATCTTTATATTTCAAGTCCAGAAATACTCCTCTTTAATATTTTACTTGCCTATTTACTATTGAATATTGCTTTTATCCCTTTCTTAAGAAGAACTTGAATTCATGGATGATCTTGAAAAATGGATTGATAATTACCCTGACTTTCCCTCTAAGGGAATTTTATTTAGGGATATAAGTCCTTTATTGGCTGATCCTGAAGCTTTGAGAATTTTGAAAAATAGGTTTTTAGCAGTTATTAGACCCCTTTTTCCTGATTATATTGCAGGTATAGATGCGAGAGGCTTTCTATTCTGCACTATGATTGCAGAGCAACTAGGTCTCGGAGCATTGATGATAAGAAAGCCAGGCAAGCTTCCAGGCGAGCTGATGGAGAAAAGTTATAAACTAGAATATGGTAGTAATTCTCTTAGTATTCAAAAGAGAGATTTGAGAGGGAAATCTGTCGTTATCATAGATGATTTATTAGCAACAGGTGGATCTATGCAATGTTCAAAAGAATTATTAGAGTCCGCCGGAGCCAATGTGCTAGGAGGTGCTGTTGTTATAGAACTAAAATCCTTAAAAGGTTCATCTAAGCTTGATATGCCACTCTTTAGTCTCATAAGCTATGAAGACTAACTTAACAAAAGAAAATACACTCATCGCAGTCGCAATGAAAGAGGAGTTAAGCCCGCAACAAGCGCAAGGCTGGAGGGTCGTCTATACGGGAATAGGCAAGGTTAATGCTTTAATTTCAGTTTATAGAGCAATAAATGAATATAAACCAGTAAATATTATTAACTTTGGAACTGCTGGCTCCTCGAGGAGTGATTTAGAAGGTTTGCATGAGGTTACTACTTTTAAGCAGAGAGATATGGACCTCAGAGGTATAGGACTTCCTCTCGGCGTTACTCTTAATGACGAAATAAATGACATTATCTTGGATAGATCCGGGGTGAGTTGTGGTACCGGAGATAGTTTTGTCACTTCAAGCCAAGGAATTAAGACTGATTTATATGATATGGAAGCCTATGCACTCGCTAAGCTTTGCTTAAAAGAAAAAATTAACTACTTTTGTTTTAAATATATTAGTGATGATGCAAATGATAGTGCATCTGAGGATTGGAATAAAAATGTATCAATGGGAGGTAAAGCTTTCCAACTTCACTTGGAAACTTTGGATGGATAAACTAAAAATTGTTCCTTTCAAAAATAGGTATAAGGCAGAATTTGAATACCTCAATAGACAGTGGATAGAGGAGTATTTTGTGATGGAAGAAGAAGATCTCAAAACACTTCAAAATCCTGAGTCTTATATAATTAATAGAGGAGGAGAGATTTTTTTTGCTGTTTTTGATGATGTTGTAGTTGGAACTGCTGCAATGATTCCAACAAAAGAAGATATTTATGAATTAGCAAAAATGGCTGTTTCAAAAGACTTTCAGGGCCTCGGCATAGGAAAAAAGCTATTAAAGCGTTGTATAGATTTTTCAAAAGAAAAACGAGCTAGTGAGATCTTCTTAATAACCAATGATTCTTTAAAACCAGCTCTAAACTTATACCTTTCATTTGGTTTTGTATTAAATGAACTAAATGACGATGAAAGGTATGATAGGGGAAATACCAAGATGAATTTAATTTTAGGAGAGGAATATGATTAATTTAGATCTAAGTGGAAAAAAAGCAGTAGTTACAGGGGCCAGTTTGGGTATAGGAGAAGCAACGGTCAAAATGCTAGCAGAACATGGGGCAGATGTTTTCTTTTGTGCACGAACTGAAGAATCCGTACAAAAGTTGGCTGCAACTGAAGTTGATAGCGGGTCAATAAATGGTTTTGTGGCAGATATGGGCAATAAAGAGTCAACTCAAGCCTTCATAGATAATACTCTAGCTGAGGGTCCAGTAGATATCCTGGTAAATAACGTTGGTGCATCACCTTCTAGAAATTTTTTATATATGACAGATGAAGATTGGCAGCAATTGCATGAGCTCAATTTACTTTCCGCTGTAAGGTGCACTAGATCATTTCTTCCAGCTATGAGAGAAAATAAATGGGGTAGGGTTGTGATGATCTCTAGTTCGGCAGGAAAGTATCCTAATGCTGCCTTAATAGATTATGGAGCAACCAAAGCCGCCATGATCTCAATTTCTAAATCGTTGGCAAAAAAATATGGATCAGATGGAGTTTTAATTAATTCTGTTCTTCCAGGCTTAATACATACAGCTATGTGGGAAAGGGCTGCAACGGAGATCGCTGAAGCAACAGGAGGCAAGATGGAAGATGTAATAAAGGGCAATGGAGCTTCAGTTCCTGTTGGTAGGTACGGAACATCTGAAGAAGTCGCTGCACTTGTCACTTTCTTATGTTCTGAATCTGCATCCTATATAAGTGGCACTTCTATAGAAGTAGATGGAGGGCAGGCTGGCCACATATAAATGAGTGAATTTCATGGTTGTTGTCATTGCGGTCTTGTTAGATTTAAGTTTTATACTGAAAGAATATTAGATGATTTATATAAATGCGATTGTTCTTTATGCCTTAAGAAGTCGATAACCATGAAATCAATTCCAAAAGAAAATTTCTCTCTTTTGTCAGGTGAAAAAAACATTATCGAATATCAATGGAACAAGAATATAGCT